>Ga0129324_10000394_pt1 | contig 32295 bp, 31 predicted proteins | sample CPBDNA_7_FD_96879 | JGI IMG/M metagenome (GOLD analysis project Ga0129324, IMG submission 96879) | Freshwater to marine salinity gradient microbial communities from Chesapeake Bay, USA - CPBay_Spr_15_0.2_DNA | ecosystem: Environmental > Aquatic > Marine > Coastal | place: USA: Chesapeake Bay...
AGCTCACTGGCTGTGGAACGATGGCCGCTGGTGGTGGGCTAGATATTGGGACTGTTAGTAACTTAGATCCAGTAGAAGTTCAAAAGGCGCTTATTGATCCGTCCAAAGCCGATCCTATTACCAAGAAATCTTTGGAAGAAACAATTAAAAATAATCCCACATTAAAGATGATGCAAGAGAGTATCAAGTCTATTCAAAACACTAATTCTGCTTACAAAAGAAAAGAAGATAAAGCGCTAAAGAATCTCAATGAGTAGGGCGAATCAATTAACCGTGGCCGCCCATCATAAAGGGCCGGTCGAGATCAACTTTTTTCAATCCTTGATTGCGAGCATTTAATCCAAGTAAAAAGTCTTCCGTTAACTTAAAAACATCAGCAAGATCTTTTGTTTGATGAATGACACCCCTAAACTCAGAGACACCATCAAAGCCCGCGACAAACCACACGATCATTTTTCTCATTTGAATAAGATGAGTTCTCTCTTGATCGGAGTATTCTGTTAATAGCTGATAATAAACGTGGATGATTTCTAAATAATCTTCAGGCGTAAACGGAGACTCATTAGGGTTTTCTAAAAAGCTATTGAGAAAAATAAAAGGGTCACGCAAAGGACCGCGACCAAGCATTAAGGCCTGGCAAGAGGTGCTCATCATACGCTTTTGAGTAAGAGGAGCAGAATGTAAATCTCCATTCCCAATAATTGGAAGGGGAGCCTTCTTAGCTACATCTTCTAATAGATCCCAGTTTGCTTCGCCTTTATATTGTTGGGTTCGCGTACGTCCATGAATCGCCACAAACTCTATGCCTTCATTAAAGGCCATATTCGCGATCTCAGATGCATTTATGGTATCAGCATCCCAGCCAGTTCTTATCTTAATTGTAAGTGGTATATCTATGGTCTTTTTAATACCCGAAAAAAAACCTGATAACTTCTTTGTATCTTTTAAAAGAGCAGAGCCTCCACCTTTGGTGACAACCTTTCGAACAGGACAACCCATATTGATATCAATGAACTTGGGTTTATATTCTTGGGCAACTTCCGCTGCGCGGGCCATAGACTCGGTGTCTTCTCCAAAAAGCTGAATGCCGACATGTTTTTCTTTAGGATGAATGCGTAACATTTGACGCGTTTTTTCATTCTTATAATTAATGCCATGGCAGGAAATGAGTTCACTTACGGTTCCTCCTGCTCCAAGCTCTTCCATCAACAAACGAAAAGGAAAATGGCAGATCGCAGACATGGGTGCCAGCAGTAGAGGGGAGGCAAAATCGATACTCCCCAACTTTATTGGGTTCCTCAATATTTTGAGTGCATCGATTTTTTGCTGTAATTGTGGTGAAAACATAGGCGAAACATACGTAATATGAGCCTATGGGTCAATGCACAATCGATGAGACTTTAAAAAAGTAATACTTGGTCCTCATGGGTTTGCTAAGGAACCCCAAAAAATGTTAAAAAATCAGCACTTTAGGAAATATCTAGACCCAAAAATCAGGAATTATCATGTTCGATACATTAAGTGAAAAGTTCTCCGATGCTTTCAAAAATCTCCAAGGCAAAGGCAAAATTTCAGAAAGTAATATAGAAGCAGCTCTTAAAGAGGTCAGAACAGCTCTTTTAGAAGCTGATGTTAACTTCAAGGTTGTAAAAGAATTTATTGCGGGTGTTAAAGAAGAGGCCCTCGGTGAAAAGGTCATAAAAGGCGTAAACCCAGAAGAACAATTTATAAAAATAGTCCATGATCAGCTGGCAGCTATCATGGGCCAAGAAAATCAAGAAGTAGATCTCGATCGACCTGGACCCATTCCAGTTTTAATCGTCGGCCTAAACGGTCAGGGGAAGACAACTTTCTCTGGCAAGCTCTCGCTTCACTTAAAAAACAAAAAGAAGAAAGACGTTCTTTTAGTTCCTGCAGATACTTTTAGGCCAGCGGCTAAAGATCAGCTGATTACCTTGGCCAAAAGCATGGATATGGATTGGTTTGATAGTGACCTTTCTATGCACCCAAAAGATATTGCCTTGGCCGGTATTAAAGCGGCAAAAGAGCAGCACAAAGACGTTGTGATTATTGATACCGCAGGACGTTTACACGTTGATGATGAACTTATGGGCCAGCTTAGAGAGGTCAAAGAAGAAATCAAGGACTTGAACCCTGAAGTCTTAATGGTTGCAGATGCTATGACAGGTCAAGAGGCCGTAAACGTTGCCAAAATCTTTCATGAGGCAATGGGCTTAACTGGGATTGTGCTCTCTAAAATGGATTCTGATGCTCGTGGTGGGGCAGCGCTCTCTATCCGCCATGTTACTGGGGTCCCCATTAAATATATCTCTACTGGTGAGAAGATGAAGGATCTCGAGCTATTCCATCCGGACCGTTTGGCCGGAAGAATTCTCGACATGGGAGATGTGGTTTCACTTGTTGAAAAAGCAGAAGAGGCCATAGATCAAAACGAAGCGGAAAATATGATGAAACGCCTTGAGAAAGGTAAGTTCACTGTTGAAGACTTCATGAAGCAAATGGATATGATTAAAAACCTCGGTTCCATGTCTTCAATTCTTAAAATGATTCCTGGCATGGGTGGTGCTCTAAGAGAAGTTGGTGATTTAAGTCCTGCTGAAGACGATATGAAGCGTATGCGGGTTATTATTGATTCGATGACCAAGCAAGAGCGCCAAGACTATAAATTAATTAAAGAGTCCCGCATTAAACGTATTGCCTCGGGCTCGGGTTCAACCATAAAAGCAGTAGAAGATTTCATTGCAAAGTTTCGTCAAATGGAAAAGATGATGGGCGGAATGATGCAAATGATGAAAGGTGGAATGGGTGGGATGCCGGGAATGCCTGGAATGCCTGGAATGCCTGGCCAAAACCCTGGATTTCGCCAAGAACCTGGTTCTGGAAAGAAACCTAAAAAAGGTAAGAAGAAAGGACCTTGGGGTGGGGGATTCTTTTAGCGCCTACTGAATTTAAAGATGATTGAAGGAATATAGTTGCAGAAGGTTTCTTAGTATTTCTTAGGGTTCTTTAGGTGCCGGCACAACCATTTCAATGGGGTCACACTGATAAGTTCTAGTGCTGTCTCGTCCTCGGACTTTCCATTTCTTATAGCAGGTCATGGTAACTTGAATCCTCTCTGTGTCGGCAGGACCGTTGGTATTTATGCGTGCAGTCTGCTCCAAAAGAACCGTATTAGTGTAATTTAATTTAATTCCAGGAATACGCCTTTTCCGTAAGTCGATTGTCTTACTTATGGCGCTTTGCGCTAGGATAAAGATGAATAATCCAACTAATAAGCTCTTCATACTCTAAAGTTTAACAAATTTAAGGGCTTTATGGACATAAGTACTATAAAAACTTCCAGTTTTAATTGACTTATCTTCGAAAATTCCTTACTTTTCAGTCTTATTATTGGACCTATTTGTAGGAGAAGTTCATGGTCGTTATTAGACTACAACGCGGTGGTAGAACACATAGTCCTGTTTATACAATTGTTGCAGCAGATAAAAGAAATCCTCGTGATGGTCGCTTTCTCGAGCGCCTTGGTCAGTATGATCCAAATGCACATGATGGTGAAGTCCTAAAGAATGTTAGGGCAGAGTCTATCAAAGCTTGGATGGATAAAGGGGCAGCCCTTAGTGACACTGTTAAGTCACTTCTTAAAAAAGCTAAAGTTCAGCTTTAAGTCTCTGAGTTATTCAGTACATTAGAGAAGATTGAAATCTAAGAACCTTTTTTTAAGGTTTCTTGGGTTTTAAGTTGCGAACTTAAGCGGTTAACGTTTATCGCTTAATTAAGATAAGAGAGAAAGAAATGAGTGAGTTAAAAGATTTAATTGAATATGTAAGCAAGCAGCTTGTAGATATGCCAGAAGATGTATCTGTTAATGAAATAGTTGGTGAGCAAACGACGGTTATTGAACTTAAAGTTGATAAAACTGATCTGGGGAAAGTCATTGGTAAGCAAGGCCGAACGGCCCGTGCACTAAGAACTATTCTTAATGCAGCATCTACGAAGCTTAAGAAACGCTCAGTTCTTGAGATCATTGAATAGTTTAAATTAAGAAATCTTAAGTATAAAAGTAGAAAAGCTTCCAATCGGAAGCTTTTTTTATATTTGTAAAAATCCCTATTGGCCCTAAAATATCTCTATGTATTATCAACGAAGGAATTATCTTGTCTCCTAATGAATGCCACGTAGTTGTTGTTGACGACGAAGTTGATTTGGCGAACATTCTTTGTGAATCTTTAGAGATGGAAGATTTCAAAGTTTCAGAGTTTCATTCGGCAGAAGAGGCATTAAATAATTTAGGCACAGATAACTTTAGTGTCGTTATCTCTGATGCGCATATGCCTGGTAAATCAGGACTTGAGCTTTTAAAGATTCTCAAAGAAACATATTCCCATCCCTTTTTATTTTATCTTTGCACCGGCGATATGGAGATTAGTGAATCTCACCTAAAAGAATTGGGTGGAACTTGCTTAATTACAAAACCCTATAACTTATTTGATCTTATTGATGTCATCAAAGATCGAATCGCTAATGACAGTTAGTCATAAAAAAGCTCAAAATTTTTTAGAAATTTCTGATCAGTTTCGATTGGGCCACCTTATTACGGAAATGCCTCATCCCGCAACGGTAGGTCTATCCCAGCTTATTAAACTAAACCCTACTGAGGCGATACAGTCATTTTTAAAAGTTGATAAACAAATGCTTGAAGTTTTGGTGGGGAAGTACCAAGAAATTCATGCTCTCTCTGAAAGAATACAGACCTGTTTTAAAAGTGGTGGACGAGTCTTCCTCTCTGGTTGCGGAGCAACTGGACGGTTATCTTTAGTTATTGAAAACTTATGGCGCCAGCTAAACCCTGATAAGGGTGATCAAATTGTCGGCCTTATGGCCGGTGGTGACTTGGCACTCATTCATAGCATTGAAAAGTTTGAAGACTATTCTGAGTATGGAGTACAGCAGCTCAAAGACTTGGGCTTTTCAAGTAATGATCTTCTGTTGGCCTCCACAGAGGGAGGAGAAACTCCATGGGTTATCGGGACTGCCTTGGCCTCCCAAGAACTTGGTGGAAAATGTACTTTTCTCTTTTGTAATCCTCCCGAGCTTTTAAGAGAAAAACTTGAGAGGTGTCGCCAGATATTTGATCATGAGGGAATTGAAAAACTTGACCTCACAACGGGGCCTCAGGCTTTGACAGGTTCTACACGTTTACAGGCCTCTAGTATTTTAACCGCGGCGATTGGGACGGCCCTATTTCAGCCTGGGAGTGAAGAGGATATTTTATTTTATCTTCAGACCTTAAAAGATTGGTATCTAAACCTCAGTCACGAACACCTTATTCCATTTATTCAAAAAGAGGCTTCAATATATAATGAAGGGAAGTTTGTTTATTACACACCCTCTCAGCATCTTGCGATAAGTGTGCTTACTGATACCACTGAGCGGAGTCCCACATTTAATCTAAGGGGCTTTGATAATGAGCAGGATCAAAATCATCCACCTTCTTGGTGTTATTTGGCCTTTCCTAAATCACAAAATTCAAATGAAGCGTGGGAGAAACTTCTTTATCGCGCGCCAAGGGCTTTAAAGTGGCCTGATGTATTAGATCAAGCAGGGCATGATCGTCTTTTGGGTTTCAATTTTTCTCGTGAAGTTTTTCATTGGCGTTCTTCAAAAGTAACTGAATTTGAAACTTTTAATGTGTGGCAAAAGGAAGATCAGCTGCTCTTTGAACTTGGCAATCTCCAATCTTTTTTTCCTGTTCCTCAGAGTGACCCTTTGGGCACTCATTTGATTCTAAAAATGCTACTTAACATGCACTCAACACTAGTAATGGGGTTGATGGGTCGTTATGAGAGTAATGTTATGACTTATGTTAGACCATCTAATAATAAGCTTATTGATCGTTGTGTTCGTTATGCAGACCAGCTCTTAAAAGAAAAAGAAATCAATATCTCTTATGAGGCATTGGTTGATGAATGTTTTAAGATTTTGGATGGTGGTGTACCTGAAAGGCCAATCGTCTTACAACTCGTGCAACAATTTTCCTTTCATTAAGAATTAAGCGTCTTTTTCGTTCTTGCTATCAATTGAGCTTTGATCGTCATTGGCCGATTCCTTCATACCTTTCTTGAAGTTAGTTATCGCCTTACCCATTGAGTTACCAAGCTCTGGAAGTTTCTTTCCACCGAAAAGGAGAATTACGACTGCTAGTAGTATGAGGGCTTCGCCCATTCCTAAACCAAACATAAGTAGATCCTTGATCTTTATAATACTGTGACTAATTTAACACAGCTTGGGTCAAAGTGGCAGATTTTTGTCTTTCTTAGGGCCTAAGCCTTAATAAATACGTGAAAAGGGCATCGTATAAAGACCTGGAGCGTAGTTTTCTTGGCGCTTTTTCAACAGATTTTGAAAGCGCGTTTCTTTGCTGGATGCGCAAGCGAAAGGGTAGATCGCGATCCCCCCCCTTGGGGTAAACTCGCCAATCACCTCAATATATTTTGGTTTCATAAGAGCGACGAGGTCATCACAGATTTTTTGAACACAATCCTCGTGGAAATCTCCATGGTTCCTAAAGCTAAAAAGGTAGAGTTTAAAGGACTTAGATTCCACCATTTCTTTATCGGCAATATAGTTGATCGTGATTCGCGCAAAATCGGGCTGATTTGTCTTTGGGCACAAAGATGTAAACTCGGTGCAAAGAAGGCTGGTCCAAGCTTCTTTACTAGGATTCTTATTAGGAAAGGCCTCAAGGACATGGGGGGCGTAAGTTTCCGGATAGTCTGTATGAGATTCCCCGAGTTTAAAATTCGCCAATTCCTTTGCCTCACGACCCTTTTTGCTAGGGGCAGCTTTCTTCTTTTTCAGGCCAATGGCCGTCGAAGACTTGTTCGTTTTTTTCTTAGTTGTTTTGGCCATAACGCGTCCCCAAAAGTTATTCAATATCAAGGCTTTATGCTAGTCTCTCCAACATATCTTAAAGAACACTATTGGGAAAGTGAGGAATGCCTGTGCATGGGGTAGAAGACCGTAAGACAAAAGTAGTTCTTGTTCAGCTTGGTTCACCCAAATCTCCAAAGGTTTCGGATGTCAGAAGCTATTTGAGGGAATTTTTAGGGGACCCAAGGGTTGTGGATATTAACCCCTTTCTTTGGAAGATTATTCTTAACTTATTTGTCCTGCCTTTTAGGCCAAAGAAGAGTGCCCAAGCTTATGCGCGTATTTGGGATGAAAAGAATAAATCTTTCCCTCTTATTTCCATCACTGAAGCCTTTGCTAAAAAAGTGGAGAAGCTCCTTCCTGAAGCTGGAAAAAAAACCATCGAAATTAATCATGCCTTTTTATTAAGTCATCCTAGAGTGAAGGATGTTTGGAACTCTTGGGAGAGAGACTTAAAGGAAAGTGATCATCCGGCCACTCGTTTGATGGCCATCCCCATGTTTCCTCAATATTCTGAGGCCACTATTGCTAGTGGCATGGACGGTTTTGCAAAGGAGCTCTCGGGAAGAGTAAAGATCCCTCCTTTTGAGTTCTTTACCGATTTTCATCGCGCTAAATGCTTCATTGATTGTTCCGTTAACCAGATGAATAAATACCTTAAAAAGTTTAAGGAAGAAGACGGTGGAACAGATGCTGTCGTTATTAGTTTTCATGGCATCCCAAAAAGAAGAGTTATTCAAAAAGAAGACCCTTATTTTCTTCACTGTTATGAAACTTTTAAGTTATTGAAGGATAGAATTGAGGGGATTGACCCTGAAAATATTCATATGACTTTTCAGTCTCGCTTTGGTTCGGAAGAGTGGTTAACTCCCTATACAGATGGATATTGTGAAGACTTAGTAAAAGCAGGAAAAAAGCGTATCGCAATTTACTGTCCTGCCTTTGTTGCTGACTGCTTAGAAACAGTGGATGAAATTGGCACTGAATTACGAGAAGACTTAGAAGAACATCACGGCAAGGTCCAGTTTATACCTTGTTTAAATGATGATGATGAATGGTGTGAAGGTTTTGCGGAACTCGTTTATCATCACTGTGAATCAGATCGATTAACTATATATGATCAATATTATTATCTTCAAAACCAGGACTATAAAGATATGCCACAGGTAAAATTAGACAAACCAGGATTAAGCCCTGAGGCGAAAGGTTCCCTGAAAATAGTATTTCTAACCTTGTTTTTAGATTTAGTCGGCTTTTCTATTATTTTTCCTCTGTTTCCTGCACTTGCGAAACATTATTTGACCGTTGATGCTGATAATACTTTCTTAAAGTTAATCTTTGGCTCAATTACTAATTTAACGAATCTCGGTGGCGGAGATATAAGTTCAATTGTTCTATTTGGTGGGGCCTTAGGAGCTCTTTATAGCTTGTTGCAATTTATAGCAGCACCCATTTGGGGCATTATTTCTGACCGTATTGGGCGCAGGCCTGTGCTTCTTATTTCTGTCTTCTTTCTCGCATTCAGTTATCTACTGTGGTTCTTTAGTGGATCATTTACTGTTTTGATTTTGGCCCGAATTGTCGGGGGAATCATGGGGGGGAATATATCCACTGCTACAGCTGTAGTGGGTGATGTCACCACCAGAGAAAACCGTTCTCGCGGTATGGCCACAATTGGAATTGCCTTTGCTCTTGGTTTTATTATTGGACCTGCGATGGGGGGTATTTTATCCCTTGTTGATTTAACTAAAACTTTCCCTGGGCTTGTTGCTTATGGGTTGAATCCTTTCTCTGCACCGGCCGCTTTAGCTTTTGTATTATCGGCTTTTAACTTTGTTTGGTTATTGAAGAAATTCAAAGAAACGCTACCTCCTGAGAAGAGAGGGAAGTCTGAAACTGACCGTAGTTTTAATCCTTTAAAATTATTCAAACCTCTTCCTTATAAAGGTGTGAACCTTACAAACTTTGGTTACTTTCTTTTCTTAATGGCGTTCTCTGGAATGGAGTTCACTCTGACTTTCCTTGCGGCAGAACGTTTGAACTATTCCTCAATGGATAATGCTTACATGTTTATTTTTATAGGCTTTTGGATTGCTATGGTCCAAGGGGGCTATGTTCGTCGAAAGGCCAATCAAGTGGGTGAAAAGCGTATGGCGCTACAAGGGCTAGTCTTTCTGGTTCCAGGACTCGTCTCCATAGGCTTTGCCCAATCAAGCTGGCTTCTATATTTTGGACTTTTCTTTTTGGCCGTCGGTTCTTCCATGGTCATTCCTTGCTTAACAACTTTAGTGAGCCTTTATACTCCTCAAGAATATCAAGGAAGAAGTGTTGGTATTTTTCGCTCCCTTGGAGCTTTGGCCCGGGTTATTGGTCCAATTATCGCCTCTATTCTTTATTGGCAAAAAGGCGCTAGTGCCCCTTACTTCTTAGGCGCAGTCTTCTTAATCATTCCATTAGTTTTGGTATCACGCCTTCCAAAGCCTGAGGAAATTCAAGCTTAGATCGCTAGAAAAGACTTGAGGTAAGTCTCATAAAGATTTACCTCAAAGTGTTTATTGGCCTCATGAAGACCGGGGTTGGCATTGATCTCCAATAATTCCCAGTTATTTTCAACAAAAAGATAATCTATCGCAAAGCACGTTGCCTTTAATTCGTTTTGAATTTGCTTAGCATTCGCGAGGAGAGTAGCTTTTTCTGTATCCTTTAAGGTCGCCTTTTCAAAAATACTGAACTCAGCATTTCGGCGCCAGTCACTACCGGGTAACTTCTCTATAAAAAAACTCTCTTTGCCTATTACGAGGTGGCGAATTTCTCTCGTATCACCGTGAAAGGGTTGAATGAGGTAGCGCTGGTCATGTCCTGATTGTAATTGTTCCCAAAAGGTCAAAAGCTCGTCTTTACTAAATTTCTTTAGCCCAATGCCTTTATTTCCTCTTACCGACTTGAGTACATACTCCTTGCTAATACACCACATCTCTAGCTCTTCTGTGGTGAGAGGACCGCGTTTAAGGAGAGTCTTTACATGGGCAAGCTTTTGACGAGATAGCCAGAGAGCTTGCTGATTTTTATTTCGTAAGATTTGAAGGCTGGAGATGGGGCAGTGGAGGTGGGCGCCTCTCTCTTTAAGCTCCTCTCCGAGGTAAAGGTCGATATCATCGAAAAGTATCCCGCTGGTTCTAAGGAGGATAAGTTCTTGATTTCCTATGGAGTCCCAAGAAATATAGGGTACTGATTTAGTCGGCAAAGCCCCTGCTGCGCTGTCCCAGGCTAGCTCTTGAAAAGGGTTAAATAGCTTTAAAGTTAACCCTAGCTGGTCTGCCGCGGCTTTCAGCCCTTGAATGCTTGGTAAGGTGGCAGATTTAGTGAAAACAATTATTTGTCTGAACAAGGCTTCCTCTTCTACAATAGGGTTAGAATTAATATTATAATAAATTAGGGGCCCTGTTGTGGAGACCCCCTGAGTTTAAAAGATATGAGTAAAACTTTTCGTCATTCTTCTTTTTCATCCTTTAGCTATCTGGTTATCACTTTGTGTTTTGGTTTATTCTCATGTTCTCGTGTGACCAAGCTCATTGATAATAAACCCACTTCACTAGGGAAAGAAAAAACACAATCAAGTACTGGTGTTGACCACTCCCTGAATGAGAACACTCAAAAGAGAGAAACCACACTAATAAATGGTCTTGAAAAAAAGGTGCCAGTTAAAGAGTCAGAAGTTGAAGAGAATATGGCCTCTCATAAAAGTTTAGAAATTAAAGAGTCTGGAAAAAAGAAGTCGACCTCAAAATATCCTTCACTAACTCGGGAAGAAAAAGAACATATTTTAGCCGACTATTGTGAAAAGGTTGAAAAAACCTTTACACGCTATGGTTGGGGAAAGAGTAATTGCCAGAACTATGCATGGAAGTTCGTTAGGACTTCTGTAAAAGGTGAGCCTCTTTTATGGCGTACTTATGGTCAACCTGCCGAAAATGAAGCAGAGACTGAAATCACTCTTATTATGTGTGGTGTTCATGGAGACGAGATTACGCCCATTAAGTTTTGCTATGATGTTTTAGACTACATGGAAAAAGTTACTGAGGGCTCCATTAGTGATCCTCATACTGGAAAGAAGGCCAGTTTGAAAGGTAAGTTGGTTATCGTCGCCCCACTAGTCAATCCTGATTCTTATTTTATTAAAAAACCAACTCGTACCAATGCTAATGGTGTGGATGTAAACAGAAACTTTCCTACTTATGACTTCGTAAAAAGTGCCATGAAGAGTTGGGTCTCACGTTACCGTAAAGATAAACGTCGCTACCCTGGTACGAAGGCGATGAGCGAGCCAGAGACGATTTTTCAAGTGAATTTAATTTATCGTTATCAGCCAGATAAAATTATTAGTGTGCACGCGCCTCTCAGCATGCTCGATTATGATGGGCCTGCAAGTGAGCATACTGGTGGTATTGTTGGATCTCGTGCCAATCAACTGCTTATTCGAATGAGTGAGCAAGCAAAGGGATACCGAATTAAGAATTATCCTTTCTTTCCTGGAAGTCTCGGTAACTATGCTGGAAATGAACGAAATATTCCTACCTTTACTCTAGAACTCCCAACTTCTGACCCAGGCAAGACCAGCTCTTATTGGGCCCTTTTTAAAGATTCTATTCACTCAGCGGTCATGCATGAGATTAAAGGTGAAGGCTTTGTGGCCCTTGATAGGGATGTAAAACCTTTGAATGGGACTCGTTCTAATTAAAATTCTTCTTAAGTAATTAAATTTACTCAAAATGCCATTGAATTTTGGCACTTTCTCTAAATCTTTACAGATTTACTCCGAAAAGACCTAAGGACAAATACCTGATCATTAGGAGAGAGAGCTATGTTAGCTAGTTTTTCGGAATTTAAATTCTACCAATCTTTTCGTTTACCAGTTGAAAAAGCAGACAACCTGCGATTTCTAGTTGAAAAGGAAAATACCGTCGGTAAGAACGAGTACATCGAAGATGGAACTCTAATGGACATCTCTCTAACAGGTCTTGGTTTTTCTACGACCCAAAGAATAAGTGTGGGAACAGAGCTTGTTATAAGTCTCCAGTTCAAAAAAAATCACTTGGATCTTCAGGGAAGAGTTGTAAGGGCCTTTTGTAATGCCATTGATGATGACGTTATTATTTATGGTATCGAGATAGATGAAGAGGCTAAAATTAATAAGTTTTTACAGCAATTTGTCATGAGTTTTTCTACAGAAAGACTAAAAGAGTGCCTCATAGATTCTGCCTTAAAGGATCGATACACCAAGGCCAGTGATGGTTTTGAAATGTTCTCTCTACTCTTGTCACTATTTAAAGATATTACTCACTTTGGTGATAAAGAAGGTTTCCTTGAAACTATGTTAGAGGAAGTTGTGAGAGTTATGAATGCTCATCGTTCCTCCGTTTTCCTTATCAACCCAGAGTCCAATGAATTGGAGGCCGTCGCTGCCTTAGGGATTGATAAAGACACACTTAAATTTGATTATCGAGTAGGGATAGCTGGGAGTGTTTTCACGACTGGAGTGGCCCTTAATATTGATACGATAAGCGATAAAACACGCTTTAATGATTTCTTTGATAGAAAATTTAACTTTGAAACCCGCTCCATTATTTGTCACCCTATACATAATAGGGAAGATAAAATCATTGGGGTTATTGAAGTTATTAATAAAAGAAATGAGGATCGCTTTACTGTTGAAGATGAAAAGACCATGAAAGTTTTGGCCCTCGTCTTCAGTTCTGTTTTTCATAAGTACAACCCAATGAGTGAGTCATCTCAGATTCGCAGGTTTTCCAGTTATCACGATAGAGACCATGTTCTTATAGGTAAGACACCTCATCTAGGGTCTTTGAGAAACTCTATTATTAAGCTTAAGGATCTTGATTCACCTTGCCTTATTCAAGGTGAGCATGGGGTAGGAAAAAGCCTCTATGGAACTATCCTTCACAGCGAGGGGCAGAGAGGGCTTAAGGGTCTTGAAGTGGTCGATTGTAATAGCAAAAATATCGACGCTATTGCACGTCAGCTTTGGGGTGATGAAACAGAGTGTAAGCTAACAAAGTGTCAGGGTGGAACTTTAATTCTTCATGAAATTGGTTCCCTTCCGATGGCCTATCAAGAAAAGCTTTTCGAAATTTTAGATCAACGTTTCGTTCCAGGTACAAAGATATCTTTGGATGTGCGAGTTATTGCCACTTCAGTCAAAGATGTAGGGGCACTTGTAGACGAAGGTGTCTTTGATCGAGAGCTTTATGAATACCTTTCAAAAGCCTATATTTATATGGAACCCTTAAGGAGAAGGAGTGAGGATATTTCTTTACTCGTAGAATACTTCTTAAAAATAGAGTGTAAAAAACAAGGTCTACTCCTTAAAAGTTTTTCTCCAAAAATGATGGATAAAATCAAGGATTATGATTGGCCAGGTAACGTTAAAGAAATGCGCGTGATGGTTGAAAGAGCAGTTCTTTACAATCCTAAGGCACACGTTATCAGTGAAGTAGAACTAGAAGGTAGTGCCTCACCACTTGTTGATACGCAAATGAAGCAAAGAATGTTTGGGGATCTCCCTTTCGTAGGTGATTTTCATATTACTTTGAAAGATCGTCTGGCGATTGTGGAGAGAGAGATGATCATTTCTGAAATTAAACGCTGTAATGGAAATAAATCGAAAGCAGCAAAAGAGATGGGGATTAGCCGAGAGGCGCTTCGAAAGAAACTTCTTATTTCTCGTGATGTTTTAGATGGTCTCGAAGATCAGTTTCCTGAACAAAAGAAAAAAGCTGCTTAATGAGTAATTTTATAAAAAATCTAAAAACAAAAAAGCACCATTCTTTGGTGGTTTTTTGCTTTTTGCTAACAAGTTGTGAAACTTGGCAAAATTTTACTGGAACTTTAAAAGGTAATTCCGAAGTTAAGACAAGCTACGATGATTTAGTCGAAACTCTTTCACCAGATAAGGCCGAGACTGTGCGGCGAAGTCTTGATCGTGGTGACATTACTACAGCGGTAAATGTTGTAGTCGACCCTCCTACTGATAATGCTAATTGTGTAACACGTGTTCCTGCCAGTATTGAAAGTACAGACGCTTGTCCGAATCCAGAATATGAAAACTCTAGAGTACTTTATATCGGAGATAGTCATAGTGTAATTCCTAAGGAAAATCCAACGAGTGGTAGTGAGCGATTAGGAAATGTTGTTGGAAACGCGATTGAGGCGTGCTCTGGAGCCACGCTTAGTTATTATGCCGTTTGTGGCTCAAGACCTAGGAGTTGGACTGGAAACAGTCGGCCTAGTACAAGGTGTGGAATAACAGAAAAAAATGGAGTCGATTTTAGTTATAAATATTCAAGAACTGAAAGTTCTCGAACTGATAATTTACAGACGATCATAAAAAATACTCCGCCTAAACATGTCCTCATTAACCTCGGGGATAATATGTTTAGTTATAAGAAAATCGGTGGCAAGTCAGTGGCCTCAGTTGGGAGCCGCAGTTCTCTAACGGCCGAAATTGAAAAGATGTTAAATGGACTACCTCAGGATGCTACTTGTTCTTGGATCGGGCCTACTTATCATAAAGAGGGAACTCTTTATAAAAAGACAGCTGCTGTCGTTGATGAGTTTTATGCCGTTTTAAGTTCGGCAATAGGTAGTCGTTGTGAACTTATTGATAGTCGACCTTTCTTTAGTGAGACTAGTCCAAATGATGGCCTTCATCTAATTCGAAGCGAGTCGCGTATTTGGGGTCAAAGTATCTTAAGTGAAATCAGGCGGCAGTCTCACTGAAAAGTGAGGAGAATTGTTCTCTCTTTTGGGTCTTTTCGAAATTCACACAAATAAATACCTTGCCAGGTACCTAGTTGTAATTGTCCCGATAAAACGGGAATAGAAAGGCTATGTCCTGTTATAATGGCCTTCATATGAGAGGGGCTATCATCAGAACCTTCATCGGTGTGCTCAATAAAAGACAGGTTCTCTGGTGCCAAATGGCGTAAGAACTTTTCCATGTCTGTGGCCGCTTTAGGGTCGTAGGCCTCATTAATAGTTAACGCACAAGAGGTATGCTTTAAAAAGAGATGGAGCATACCAGACTGGAGAGGTTCGACTAAGAGGTCTTCTGCAAGTTTCTGACGAACGAGGGCAGTAACATCATAAAACTGATCACCAGTTGTTCTTTGGAAGAGGGTAGTTGATTTCATTTCTCAACTTTAACGGCCTAGATGTCTCAAATTCAAGGGTTCTGCTCAAATATCTTCTAACAAAACCGATAAGTTGGATATGCAAGGCCTTTTAAATCAGATCACATGGAAAGATGTGGTTGATATTCTCATTGTCACTTTCCTTTTGTATCAAGGGCTTCTCATTATTTATGGAACACGTGCTGTTCAAATGCTTACAGGGGTAGGTATTTTAATGGGCCTCTTTTGGGTAGGGCATTCGTTCAAGCTCTATTCTTTAAATTGGTTTCTCGATCACTTCTTTGATTCATTCTTTATTATTGCCATCATTCTTTTTCAAGATCAATTTAGAAACGCCTTGGCCACTTTTGGAACAGGACAACGATTTTTTGGTCTCTTCAAAGATGGTGAAGAACACATTGAAATCAATGAAATAGTTGAAGCTTGTCAGGCACTAAGTCGTGAAAAAATTGGCGCCCTTATTGTTGTAGAACGTAATCATGGATTAGCAAATTTTCTTGCAACAGGTTCAAGTATCTTTGCCAGAGTTCACTCAGACCTTATTTACGCCCTCTTTCAATCAAACTCTTCTCTTCATGATGGAGCCGTTATTATTAGCAAAGGAAAGATATCCGGTGCTGGTTGTTTTCTCCCTCTAACAAGAAATTCCGAAATCGATCGTCACCTCGGTACCCGTCATCGTGCGGCCCTTGGCATTAGTGAGGATACTGATGCGGTTGCAATTACAGTGAGTGAGGAAACAGGTAAGATGAACATTGCCGTCGGCGGTAGTTTTTATTACTGTGACAACTCAAAAACTCTACGCCAGTATTTGAAACACCTTGTGGCCAGAGAGAAGCTCGACGAGACTCTCATCCCCATTAAGTTCCGGGATAATATTACATGATCAAAGAAACGAAATCCCGTCATATGCTAAAAGTCATTTCACTGGTTTGTGCTGTTACTATGTGGTTCTATGTACTCAACTCTGAGCCATTAGAAGTAGAGAAGAGAGTGCCTCTTGCTATGATTACACCTTCAGGTTTGGCCATTAATGTTGAAATACCCACTACTGTAAAGGTTAAGCTCAAGGGCTCTCGCGCCTTTGTTCAAGACTTAGACCTATCACAAGAAAAGCTGATTGTTGACCTTAGAGATTATCCCTATACGCAAGAGACCTTTGCGGTGACTTTTGAAAAGAATATGGTGCGCTTACCTTTTGGTGTTGAGGTGCAAGATATTGAGCCTAAGCAAGTCGTTCTGTCTTTAGAGAGAGAAATTAAAAAATTGGTTCCTATTCGCCTTAGGACAGTTGGGGAAGTTGGAAAAGATTTAAAACTCGTCGAAAAATCCTTTCAACCCAAAGAGTTTATGATTCGTGGACCTTATGGTGTTTTAAAAAAGACGGTCTTACTCAATACACTTCCTGTTGATTTGTCGACACTAGAAGGTAAGGGAGAGTTGCGCCTGCCACTAGAAAATGTAGATAGAAGAATTGTTATCGAGGAAAAGCGGGATGTGGCGTTTTCCTATACGATTAGGCCAAACAAGGCGAACCTTACGCTAAAAAATATTAATATCAGTTTTTTAACTAAACACACTAGGTTTCAGTCTTCAGATCAGCGTGTGGCGTTAGATGTTTTGGTGTCTTCGGACCGAAAAGATGCAATGCGTTCCAGCGAAGTGAAAGTAATTGCCGAAATTCCTGATAACGCGAAGGGGAAAGTCCGAATTAAATTGAGGGCAGAGCTCCCAGATGGCGTGAACCTTTTGCAGATCCACCCCGAATTTATTAATGTTTCCTTGTAATAATATCTTAATGTTAGTTGCTCACCAGAGCAGAAATTATAGGGAGTCTCATGGGCCAACGAAAGTTATTTGGTACTGACGGTATTCGCGGAAAGGCCAATGTCTATCCAATGACAGGAGAAGTGGCATTTGGTCTAGGCAGGGCCGTCACTGAATATTTTAAAAGTGTCCACACCAAGCGTAAAAAACCTCTTATCATTGTGGGCAAGGACACGCGTCTTTCCTGTTACATGTTAGAGCAGGCTTTTAGTGCAGGCGTGTGCTCTCAAGGTGGCGAAGTTATTTTGACTGGCCCTCTACCAACTCCAGGTATTGCCTTCGTGACGAAGTCGATGCGTGCTGATGTTGGAGTGATGATTTCGGCTAGTCACAACCCTTATTATGATAATGGGATAAAAATCTTTGATGCCAACGGCCTAAAGCTACCCGACGAAGTGGAGCTTAAACTAGAGGATATGATAATAAATCCCGCACAAATCCCTACGATGACAAATGGTGATCTTGGTAATGCGAAAAGATTGCGTGAAGTCTTTGGTCGCTACCTTGTTCACTGTAAATCTGCTTTAGACGAGAGATTTGATATGGAAGGCATGCGTGTTGTTCTCGATTGCGCAAATGGTGCCGGCTATAAGGTCACTCCTATGATGTACCAAGAGCTTGGAGCTGAGGTTTTCTGTTTAGGAGTTGATCCAAACGGAGTCAATATCAATGATGAATGTGGAAGTCTTCATCCAAGTAAGGCGCAAGCGAAAGTCATTAATGTACGTGCAGACTTAGGTCTATGCCTTGATGGAGATGCTGATCGTTGTCTGATTATCGATGAATTAGGTAAAGTGGTTCCAGGTGATGTTTTAATTGGCTGCTTTGCTAAGCTTTTATTAGATGAGGGTGTGCTTAAAAAAGGGGATACCGTCGTCGGAACGATTATGACCAATCTTGGCCTTGAAAATTACCTTAAAGAATTGGGCCTGAAACTCCACCGTACCAAAGTTGGGGATCGTTATATTATTGAGTATATGGAGAAGAATAGCTCAGTTCTTGGCGGTGAGCCTTCAGGACACGTTATTTTTAGAGAAAAGGCCACAACCGGTGATGGTGCCTTGGCCGGCCTAAAAATGGTGGAGTGCATGCGCTTCTATAAGAAAACAGTTTCTCAGCTAACTGAGGATGTCGTGCTTTATCCTCATGTACTTGAGAATGTTAGGGTAGCTGAAAAACCTCCTCTCTCTAAAAATAAAGTGATTCAAAAAGCATTAGAAGAAGCAGAAAAAGAGCTTGGTACCAAAGGACGCGTTGTCTTAAGATATTCCGGTACTGAATCAAAATGTCGTGTCATGGTAGAAGGTGAAAATCGTTCGCTTGTTGAGAGTAGCTGTCAAAAGTTAGTAGACGTTGTAAAACAGGAATTAGGTTAGGATATGGAAAAAATCAATGCGAGATTAGGCGTCAATATCGATCATGTGGCCACATTAAGGCAAGCTCGAGGAGAGTCCTATCCTTCTGTTGTGGAAGCCGCCAATATTTGTTTGAATCATGGTGCTGATCAAATAACGATTCATCTACGTGAAGATCGGCGTCACATTCAGGATACTGATGTTGAGGCCATTCGCTTGGTAACTAAAAAGTTTGGAAAACCCTTAAATTTTGAAATTGGGGTTAACCCTGAGATTATTGATATTGCTATCGCAACTGCTCCTGATTGGATCTGTGTCGTCCCTGAAAAAAGGGAAGAAAAAACGACAGAGGGTGGACTAGACCTTAAGAATGAAACCACCTTTAAAAAGGTTCAAGAGGCCTGTGCCCTTTTAAAGAGTAAGATACCAGGTCTAAAAATCTCTTTATTTGTTGAGGGTGATGAGGAGATTCTCAAACTCTCAAAACAGATAGAATGTGATGCCGTAGAAATTCATACAGGTGATTTTGCTCGTGCCCACTTAAACGGTGAGGACACTAATCCATTTTTGGAACAATTTAAAAAATCTCTAAACTTATGTAGTGAACTAGGTCTGGCCCATCACGCAGGTCATGGTTTAACGGCCGAAAGTGTAAAACCTTTAGTGGCCGAGAACTTATTTGTCGAATACAACATTGGTCACTGGATAATTTGCCAAGCTGTCTTTGAGGGATTGGCCAAGGTTATTCAGAATTTGAAAGTAGAAATACAAGGGTAATTGTCATGAGAGTGGTTAATACTGCAGAAATGAAAAAAATTGAAGAAACGACCATGGTCGATATGGGCTTTGATGAAGGGCTTATTCTTGAAAATGTGGGTAGTAATGGCTCTGACTTTATTGAAAGAACATTTCTTACTGAACATGACCCTGGTGAAATAATTGTTTTAGTCGGTAAGGGCAATAATGGCTCTGATGGTTTAGCGATAGCGCGCCATCTTGCCAACAAAGGCCACAGTGTTCGCGCCTTTCTTCTTTTTGGTCCTGAGGAATTTGGTGAGGAGCTTAATCGTCAGTTGAAGTTTGCTCGCCATTTTGGTGTCAAGATTAATGAGGTTCGCGATACTGATCAGCTGGAGTCTTACTTTACCCAAACTCAAGATGAATTTTTAGTTATTGATGCTATCTTAGGCCTTGGTTTTAGACCTCCTCTTTCAAATTACTTATTTGATGTCGTTAACCTTGTAAATCAATTCTCTTCACTTCTCATCTCTGTGGATGTTCCAACGGGAATTAGTGGCGATAATGGTGGCATGAGTGGTAATGCCATGGAAGCGGACTTTACGATGGCCATTGGTCTGCCCAAGGTCTGCCATTATGTTGGTGATGGTGCTATCCACACTGGTCAGTTGGTTGTTTTAGATGCAGGACTTCCTCTTCCTTTGACAGAAGGAGGGGATAAGTTTGTTTTAAACCCCTTTGATGTTGCTTACAGTTTAAAGACGAGAGACAAATTTTCTCATAAAAATAACTTTGGTCATTGCTTAATCGTGGGAGGAAGCCACGGTCTTACTGGAGCCGTTCTCATGAGCTCTATGGCCGCTCTTAAGGCGGGAACTGGTCTTGTGACTGCCTCTACTTGGGAAGAGTCATATCCCGAAATGTGCTCAAGAATTATCCCTGAAGTTATGACTGGATTGATTCCCACTGAAAAAGATGATGTGGATGAAATTGTGCGTGAACTAAAACGTTGGGACTCAATTGTTATAGGACCTGGCCTTGGAAGAGGAAAAAGGTCGCGTGAAACAGTTCTCAAAGTACTAAATCACTTTGCAGGGCCAGTTGTTATCGATGCGGATGCTTTAAGAGTGTTAAATATTGAAGAAGATGCTCAAGTACTCTCGCAAAGGAAGTGGCCAACAATTCTAACTCCCCATATGGGAGAGTTTGCTGACTTTGCTCAAACTGAAATCGAGAAAGTTCTTGAGAATCCTATGGAATACTTAAAAACGATGGTTGATCGTACGAACTCTTGTATTTTAATGAAAGGAGCTTGTAGCTATTTAGGACTACCTAATGGAGAGATCTACATCAATTACTTCCCTAACGATGGCATGGCCAGCGGAGGTAGTGGAGACGTTCTTGCGGGTATTTTAGGTGGTCTACTTGCTCAAAGCCCTATGGAAGTAAAGTCGAGCTCTATGTTTGCTAATAAAGAAGTTGTTTATGATGCGATAAAACTAGGCCTTACTGCCCACACTCTTGCTGGGAAACACGCTGCTATTAAAGAAGGGGCGCGCTCTATGACTGCAGGTAGCTTGATTGAGCATTTATCAGATGCCTTTAAGGAGCTCGAAGATATGGAGTTTGGAACACCTTCGTGAATGTCTTAAGAGAGTGGAAAAAAGTTTACGAAGGTGATCTTGATTCAATTATTTTTGAATTAAAGGACTTCTTGACGACTCCAGCTGTCGTTATCTTGAGTGGAGATATAGGCGTAGGTAAAACAACGTTTACAAAATCCTTTATTAAGTCTCTCAATATTAATGAGACCACAGTCAGTCCCACCTATTCTGTAGTTAATGAGGTGGGAGAAATGGTCCACGCTGATTTCTACCGATTGAAAAGTGCGGAGGAAATTGTTCACTTAGAACTTCCTATGTATCTTGAAGAAAAAGATTACTTCTTCGTTGAATGGGGTAAGCCTTATCTGAAACAATTGCATAATGAAGTACCAAGAGAGTTTTCGTTCTTTGAATTATTGTTTGAAATGAATGAAACTCTCGACGGTCATAATGTTTCAAGTCGAAATTTACAGCTTATAGATTTACCAAATAACTAAAAATATCCTCAATAATTTATCTCTAAGAGTCTGAGTAATATAAGCGGTAAAAGATGCCGAGTATTTTCATCGGACAAAGCTGTTTTTTCTTTCATTTTTAAGGTCAGAAATTCTCAAAAAACATTCTTAAGCTGTTGTTATTAAAAGGTTTCAAAAAAGTGACAGAGTTGTGTAACACTATTTTAGAAAATTAAAACAATTTTGTTTCCTTTGGCCGTTGACGTGTGAAAGTGTTGGCCGTCATAATATCTGAGGAGCTGAATTAGAGAACTCTTTTAATAAGGTTTTCTTCGAGGCTCCCCGGGTTAGCATGGAATGCAAAGCCCGACACGGCAATAATTTGTTTTAGAAAACCGGCTTATTTTGAGCTTTAATTGATTGGATTTTTTATGGAGGAAGACCAATGAGACTAACATCAAAAGGACGTTACGCAGTAAGGGCCATGCTTGATCTGACTATGCATTCAAACGGAAACCCTGTTCGCTTGCAAGAAATTTCAACTCGCCAAAACATCTCTCTACATTATCTAGAGCAACTCTTCAGAAAGCTTAGAAATGGCCAATCTGTTAAGTCTGTTCGTGGACCAGGTGGTGGTTATGTTTTAGCTCGTGCCATGGATCAGATCTCTATTAAAGATGTTCTTGATTGCGTTGGTGAAAACATCAACCCAGCAAAAGACATCATTGGAACAGAGGCTGAAACTTCTAACACTGTTGAATTTCACCTTTCAAAGGGATATTTCCAAAACCTTGGAATTATCATGAGAGAATACTTAACAACAACATCTTTGGGTGACCTTGCTCGTAAGGCAAAAGAAGTTGAATTAGAGATTGCTGCTAATGAAAACAATGTTGCTAATACTGCGAATGTTACTGAAACTGTAACAAACAATGCTATCAGTGGTGTTACTACAACTAGTACTGATGCTCCTTCTTCAGCGATTAGAAGCCCACTTGGCGAAATTAATCAATAAAAGATTTATAACATCTAAAAAGCCCCTCGATGAGGGGCTTTTTTTTTGCCTAAAGTCCTCTATTGTTTACCTGTCTTGATTTGCTTTCATGCTCCAAAACAATTAAGTTTGCGTCATGAATAGTCCAAAAAGAATCTATCTCGACTTTAATGCCACGGCACCTGTGGCCCCTCCAGTTATGGAGATCCTTAAGCAAGAGGGGTGGGCCTATGGTAATCCATCTAGTGTTCATGCTTTAGGAAAAAAGGCGAGAAGACTTGTTAATGAAGTGCGCGAATTTCTCTTTGATTGCTTTGGTTTAAGTGAGGAGAAATTTAATCTCTTTTTCCATTCTGGGGCGACAGAGGGAATAAATACCATAATAAAAGGCCTCGCCCTACAGTGTTTGAAAGAGCAAAAAAGCTTTAGCTTCTATTGTTTGGAGAGTGACCATAGTTGCGTTAACAACCAACAAGAATTTATTGAGCTTCTTGGCTTTTCTTTTAAGGCCCTTCCAGTCTCTAGGAATGGAGAGTTGGATGTTGAAGCATTTGAAAAGATTATAAGCACAGACTCAAGTGACCAAAAGGTGCTTAATTGGACATGGGTTAATAATGAGACCGGTGTTGTCAATTCACTTAAACAGGTATGTGAAATTAAAAAACGTTTTGATTTATTTGTCCATGTAGATGGTGTCCAAGCGCCAGGTAAAATCGAAGAGTGGCGGGTCTTGGCGCCTGAACTTGATAGTTATACTTTTAGCGGACACAAGTTTGGCGCTCTTAAAGGGAGTGGTTTTAGCTTTATAAAGGAGAATATATTACTCCTACCGCTACTCAATGGTGGTGGCCAACAACTTGGAATACGCTCTGGTACTGAAAACACTTGGGGCATATTTTCTATAAAAGAGGCCTTGAATTATCTTATTCTAAACTACAATTTCTCTGAACAAAGTAAGGCAAAATCAATTTTAGAAAATAAAATTATAGAGCTCATTGGAAATCGGGGGGAAATTATAGGAATCGCTAATCCTTCCCGAAACGGCAACACTATAGATCTTCTTCTTTATGGAATTAAAGCGCACACAAGCGCCATGGTCTTTGATATGGATGGAATCGATCTCTCAAACGGTAGTGCTTGCTCCTCAGGTGCAGTCATTGCAAGCAGGGTTTTATTGAGTATGGGTTACGATGAAGATCAGGCTAAATCTGCTCTAAGAATTTCACTAAGCCCCTATTTTAGCAACGTAGAGGAACAGGGGCTTTGGCCTAATCTTAAAAAAGTATTAGAAAGGTTATTATCCTAAAACAAGCTCTAAACTTGAGTCCGTTAAATAACTCTCTGTGACGCTCTTTTGATTAGTTCCCTGATAAACAGAAATTTCTAATTCACCGCTAGCAATGTTAAGTGACTCTTCGAAGTTGCTTACTGATAAGGGATGATAGTTATCACGGGTGACTTGAATGGCCATGGTGTCCGTCCCGGCCTTAATATCGCTAGCAAAATATTTTTTAGCATCTAAGACAAACTCAACCATTTGATTGGATAATTTGCCTTCATTCTTTAGTCCTTGAACCAACTCACGCATTTCTTGAACTTTCACCCTTTCACCTTTCCTTTTTATAGCGGTAAACCTGTCTTTTTTTAAACTACTCTAAAGTAGCGAATTCCAAGTGTTTTGAAAATATTTCTAAAATTGTTTGTTTGATAATGCTGTGCGTAGTGCTGTCTGACCCTACTTTATTACATGGCGGGAGCACGACGCCACCGACAGGACACATTATGGGACTAGGTGAAAGAGCTAAGTGCCTAAAAGGTTAATAGATTTCTTCGTAGATGAACTGGCACGACCCTTGCTTTGTAAGAAGGTAACTGGTTGGCAAAGGATCATGGCCTTGACTTAAAACACTTTGTTTGTCCCAACATCCCACCAGAGCCAACCCCACTAAGAGCTGCCGGAATCGGCACTCTCACCAAAAATATCTCAACGTATCTAAAAACAAGTGAAATTGGAGTCAAGGCCCTTCTTTCTTTTTTGAAAGGAGATCTCCTACTTAACCTCTAAGCAAAAGCCTTTTTGGCGAATAGAGACGAAGTTAACTGATTTTGAGCTAAGCTTTTTTCTGAGGTTGGTAAGATGAGTTGATAGAGTACGAGGATAAACTTTTTCATGGTCTAGAGGCCACACAAATTCAATGATATTCTGGCGATCTAAGACCTTTCCTGGAGTATCTATGCTTTCTCTCAGGAGTAATATCAAAAGCCTGTATTCAGTTTGCGTAAGCTCTAAGAGGGCATTATCACAGTATACTAGGAGATTTTCTTGATCGACTTTAATATCTCCAAGAACCAGCGTTACGCTTGTTGTCATCTTTTTGATTCTGTTATGGACTCTAGCAATGACCTCATTTGGATCCATATCTCGACTAATGAAATCTTCAGAACCTAGGCCAAAGGCCTTTAATCTATTGCCGGTATTATTTTCGGAAGAGATAAAGAATATTGGTGTTCTTTTGGTCAGAGGGTATTTTCTAATCTCTTCATAGAGCTGAAAACCAGTTATACCGGGAAGGTAAATATCAAGCATGATGGCATCAAAGTGGCCTTCCTTAGCAACTCTCAGGCCTTCCTGAGGGTCTATAAATGTCTCTACTTGAAAATAAGGACTTAATAAGCCCTGATAGAGCTCTAATGAGTCTATGTCGTCATCAATATAGAGAAGTTTTAACATGATATTAATTTAACAATTTTATTAAGAAGTAAGAACAATAAATTAACTTTTGTTGGTGACAAAATTGACGTAAAAATAAAAAGGGGAGTTCCAAAGAACTCCCCCTCAAGCGAATGGAGACTCAATTCATTCGCTTACCGCTACCAGTATTGCCGCACTGGTAATCTTTATTGGTACTCTCTAAAAATCATCAAGCAGGAAAATATGATGATTAGTTTAGATTCTAGTCAATTCACTTCACTGGCCCGGGCAGGGCGGCGACCCATTTCTGGGTCGCCAAGGCAGGGAAATAGCGCAAATTCCCTATGGGGTATTTATTGATCAAAAGGACTCTCTAGACTTTTGAACCACCCATATTTGGTTTGTTGCGTTAGACACTTTATGCCAACAAATAGAAAATTCCTCAATCCGACAAAGGACTTTTCGTTTTCCAGTATGAACAGTTGAAATTTTTTCAAGGATTTACTGGTCGCCTAAGCGACCAATAATTAAAGACAAGTTGGTAATTGGTAGTTTTTTTCCGTGATCATTTTATTATAGCTTCTCGTTTCCTCAGCTTGATTTTGGAAAACTTGAACATCAAACGAAAGACTCTGATTTTCTATGTCTTGAAAATGTGTCCTATTGTTACGGCTTCCGGTATTAGGGTCGTTAAAGCGAGCAAAGACACCAGAGTAATTTAGGTTAATTTCTTGAGGCCGGTACTCTTCTAGCAAACATCTTCTATGAGTCACTACTTGCGAGTAGGGAAGAGTTAGACTATCTAAAAATGCTTGGGTATCCAAGTTGTATTCCGTGCAATTCTCTAAACCGGTACCTGCCTCAAGCCAGCAAAACTCTTTGGTTAGAGTTGTTTTAAGACATACCTTAACGTCTTCTATGGTGCGAATTATACGCTCTTCAGGAAGTATACAAAGGTTATTAACCTTTACGTACTCACCAAGCATGTAAACTTCTGGCCAATTAATACTAATGTCTTCTCTACTTTCGAGTTCACGCCATGCGAGTTGTTGAATATATTCTTTAAGTGCCTCTCGAGAGGATCCACCACTGAGCCCTCCACTTTGGGCCAAAGACTCTTGCAAAGTTCCTGAAAAAGCCGCTAATCCAATAAGAGTAAAGATGACAAATGACTTTAGTTTTCCAAGAAGGATCTCAAAAGCATAACGATCGCCTCCTGATCTTCTCTTTTTCTTATGCTCGAACATGATTTTTTCGGCCTGCTTCATTGTTGTTTCTAAAAGGTCAGTTAGCTTGTTGTAACCTTCAGTATCAACGTCATTAATATGAAATTTGAATGTTCCTTGATTGTCACCGGCCTGATAACGAAGCTGTTGATCATCGACAACTGTCTTAACCAGGTCATAGCTGGAGTTTTTAGTCATTATAGGATCGACTTTACCTGATCTAAAATTTTTACCGAGATCAGTGATCTCGATTTCTACAACATTTTGATCAACAAGTTTTTGGAGCTTGCTTTCAATTGAACGGCCGTATTCTATCCTTAAATCTACGAGAGCAATTCCTCGCTCTTCCTCACCAACGATATCAACGTAGGCATTCATTAGGTCTAGGTCACGTGCAAGAAGAAAGGAAACCTTTTCATTAAGCTTTCTTGAGTTTTCTTTTTCCCAATCGTCATGAACCTCTAAGTACTCTTCTGAAATTGAAGTGTTATAGAAATGGGCCCAGGCCTTTCTTTGGTCTAATTCGAGTCCACAAATTTTCAGAATTCTTAGGCCTGTATTGAGTGCTGGCTGTGCTTTACCATTTTTAATTTCAGATAGGTGACCTTTGGATACGCCCAAACTTTTAGCAACCTGAGAAAGGGATAAACGCGATCCTCCCAAGTACCGGTTGAGTTCTTTATTTAAAGTATTTGGTCCAATTTCTGAAAAAATCATAATTCCCTAACTTGAAAAAGTGATAAGGCATTATAGCGTTTTGTTGCATTGCGTTCACTAATGGTGAACGGTTTAAGGAAAAATTACAAAGGTGTCAACTAGCTGAAATTATTGCTAGATTGACTGGGCTACTCAACTTTTCGGCAAATTGGTCGATAAGACTCTATGGTTTCTTCAATTAGCAGGCTAAATGCCATCTATAACCGAAATGTTTTAATTCACGATGAATTGAGTGAATTAAAGGATTCGATTAAAAAGGGATTATTAGAGGTGGTAGAGTCGAATAGAACGCTAGACCCAGCTTATGTTGAACCCAGTAAAAATGTTGGAGCTTGGCGAAAGGTTGCTGACAGTAGTGAAAGTGATCAGCGCCCTTTGGCCAAATCAGAAACTGATCGGCTACTTAAAAAACTCGATATTCTTTAATCATCCTCATCCATATCATCAAGATTTAACTCTTTAGATAGTGTGAGCCCAGCAACTCTTTCTCTTTCTTTGTGAATAAAAGGGAATTGAACGGGCTTTAAAGGTAATCCGCCTTCATTTTCCCATTCATAGGCAATGGTGAGGGTTTTAGGGATAAATTCTGTAAGTGAGTTTAGAAAGTAATCTTTTGGTAAATTGGCCATGGGATCAAATTCTTCTTCGCCATCTTCACCAAACTCAATCTCTGTCATTGGCCTATTTGATGTGTTCTTTACCACGATGGCCGCTTGAATTTTTTCCCTTGGGATATCTGCAGTTAATGACCAGGATCCAATATGAAAAAAGTCCAAATAGAAGGTAGAGCGTTGATATTTTAATTTTCTAGGAAGAAGTAAGGACTGCATAAAGCGTCTAGTACTAGAGTCCTTAGATTTCTTTGCCAACTTATCTGCAAGTGCACTGTCCTCAATACGGATAATGTAGGCACCTGGAGTTTTTGTGCTTAGAAATAATAAATACTGAAAGGCCACGCTGAATAAGGTAAAGAGCTTTTGTTGATCAAGATGGATATGCTTATCCTCGGTCTCAACTAGTGTTTTGACCGATTCATAGAGATCCTCTTTTGAAATGTCCCGTCCTCTAAATCCCACTGATTATAGCTTCCGTGAAAGGTCAAACTACCTAACAATACATAGGGTTTTCAACTTTTAAGTAAGAGTCATTTTTTAAGTGAACCGAGGGTTTATGTCTATGATTTTTTTCCCTGTTGGCCTGGGATTATTATTTTTACCTGTACCTGTAACGCTTCGTTGACGTAGCCGATCTAAACCACTAATATCCCACGGGTAAACATAGTACTAATGCCTTTTTTAAAGGTTTTACCGACTTCAAAATCGAATTGGAGATGCGCATGAAATTAATGGCGAAAACCAGAAACATTGGGATCTCAGCCCACATTGACTCAGGGAAAACGACTCTGACGGAAAGAATCCTTTTTTACTGTGGAGAAATTCACAAAATCGAAGACGTTCGTGGTGGTGGCGATGGCGCCAAAATGGACCACATGGAACTTGAAAAAGAAAAAGGGATCACGATTACTTCTGCGGCGACCACTGTTTGGTGGAAAGGTCTAGAAGGAAAGGGAACAACTTTTGCTAAAGGTGTTGATAAAGAGACGAGAGTCAATATTATCGATACTCCAGGTCACGTTGACTTTACTGTTGAAGTTGAGCGTTCTTTACGTGTTCTTGATGGTGCAATTCTCGTTCTTTGTTCTGTTGCTGGTGTTCAGTCTCAGTCAATTACTGTTGACCGTCAGATGAAGCGTTACCGCGTTCCACGTTTGGCCTTCATGAATAAAATGGACCGTATGGGTGCTGATCCTTTTAAAGGACGTGATGCTCTTAGAGAAAAACTAAATCACAATGCAGTTCTGATGCAAATTCCAATTGGAGCAGAAGAAAACTTTTGTGGTGTTGTTGATCTAATAACTAAAAAAGCTTTTTACTTTGACGGCGATAACGGTGAAACAGTAAGAATTGAAGATTGTCCTGCCGACCTCGTTGATAAAATGGAAGAAGTTCGTTCTGAAATGATCGATGCAGTGGCCGAATTTGACGATGAAATCATGGAAGCTTATCTCGAAGGAAATGAGCCTTCTGAAGAAGATCTCCATAAATGTGTAAAGGCCGGGGTAAACTCTCTTGCTCTTACTCCTGTTTATATGGGTTCTGCCTTTAAGAACAAAGGTGTTCAAACTCTTCTTGAAGCTGTAGCTCGCTACCTTCCTTCTCCTCTAGAGTGTGAGAAACCTTTGGCGAAGAAAGACACGAAAGAGGGCGACGTCAGTGTAAGTCTTAATCCGGATCCGGCGGCTAACCTTGTTATGATGGCGTTTAAAATAACTGATGAACAATTTGGTCAGTTGACTTACACCCGTATTTATCAAGGTACTCTTAATAAAGGTGATACGGTTTATAATACTCGTACTAAAAAGAAGACTCGTATTGGGCGAATCGTGCGAATGATGTCAAATGACCGCGCGAATATTGATGAATGTCACGCTGGCGATATCGTGGCCCTTGTTGGTATCGATTGTGCCTCCGGTGATACTTTCGTTGGAAATGATGATGACCTAGATATTTCATGTGAAGGTATTCACGTGCCGATTGCTGTTATCGAGCTTTCTATTACTACTAAAGATAAAGCTGAGCAGGCGAAACTTTCTAAAGGTCTACAACGCTTTATGAAAGAAGATCCAACATTCCATGTTTTTACAGATGAAGAATCTGGTGAAACACGTATTGCTGGTATGGGTGAGCTTCACTTAGAAATTTATGTTGAAAGACTTAAGCGTGAGTATGGTTGTACTCCAACTGTTGGCGCGCCTCAGGTTAACTATCGTGAAACCATTACGATGGAAACAAAGTTTGATTATCTTCATAAGAAGCAAACTGGTGGTTCTGGTCAATTTGGTCAGGTTATCGGGACTCTTCGTCCTTTAGCAGAAGATAATAAAGAGAAAGAAGATCAGGTCTTTAGATTTCATAACGAAATTAAAGGTGGATCTATCCCTAGTGAATTTATTGGTGCTTGTGAAAAAGGTTTCCAAGATATTATGGATCAAGGTCCTCTTGCGGCCTTCCCTGTTATTAACTGTGAAGTATTTCTTCAAGACGGTAAGTATCACGATGTTGACTCCTCTGATATGGCCTTTAGAATTGCAGCTCGTCAGGCGATGAGACAAGCAATTAGAAATGCAAAACCTGCGCTTCTTGAGCCTTTTATGAAAGTTGAAGTAACAACTCCTGATGAGTATCAAGGCACTGTTATTGGTGATCTTTCTTCAAGACGTGGTCTAATTCAGGGTTCTGAAACTGATCCTAATGCGGAAGTTATCATTAACGCTGAAGTGCCTCTTTCTGAAATGTTTGGTTATTCAAATGACCTGCGTTCTGCAACTGCAGGTAAGGCATCATACACGATGGAATTTGCTCGTTATTCAGAAGCGCCTTCAAGTATTGCTGATGAAGTAATGAAGAAGAGAGCTGAGAAGCTTGCGAATGACGATTAATTTTAATTCTTAAATAAACTAATGAAAAAAAACCTCCATTTTGGAGGTTTTTTTTTGCTCTAAATACTGTCAAAACGTTATCTACGGATTTAGTTCACGAATAATATCTTGTAGCTTTAAAAGGTTGGCCTTTATGGGCTCTACATCATTGTCTACAATTTCAAATTGATCATCAAGGTTACTTCTTTGATCCAGAACTTTGAGAAGCTCATTTTCGATGAAGATTATATTGGTTTGAATTTTGTCTTCCCTAGAGGAAAATGGTTCGGTCATCTTTTGTAATTCCCGATTAAACATTTCCTGAGTTGTATCAATTTCCATATCTAATGTATTTAAATAGTAGGCATTAATTTTACCATTCTGATTAATTTGAAAAACATCATCTGCCAATGTTGTTTCATGGGGAGCCCTTGCGGATGCACTTGCTACTAATCCAATTAGCGTAATTAAAATAATTAGGGCCTTTATCGTTCTCATAATCTGATTCCTCGTAAGCATTAGGGCCTAAGGCCACTTGGGTTAGTTGGGGTGAAAGCATTATGTCCTAATGTTTTTTATGATGGGAGGATGGAAGAAAAATATTCATAAGGTGTCGAAACCTTTTACAGTTTTTCTTTTTGAAACAATGGGGAGGCAATGATAGGCGCTAAGGTGTTGTTTTTATGATGTCCGAGTTGGCACAGATTTTGGATATATATAGGCATAAATCTTTAGGAGAAAAGTTATGATTAGGTTAAAGCCCTGTGCTCTATTTGTATTTTCATTATTCTTGTGTGCTTCAGTAGTAGCTAAAGCGCCTCTTCCTGATGGTATGGATGATTCTAAGAAGAAACGTCAACCAGCGGCCGCCGAACACCTGGAGTCGCTACCTCAGTTTGAAAACTACTTAGATATGGATTGCCATTCTTTGGTTGATAAAGATTCAAAAGATGAGTTCATTGTTTATTTTAGAAAGAAATCGTTAGAAATTCACTCAAATATTTGTTCTATAGTGGGAGACACTAGCTCTTATGAAGATGATGATATTTCCCAAGCAGAAAAGAAAACAATCGGTAGAGGCTCATTTTCTAATCTCTTAGAAGCCCACTTTAATGAGTTTCTTCACGATAAAAAACTTTCAATTTATCAAAACCTAGATTGTAAAACGATGATGAATCGAAATTCTAGTGATGGCTTTATTCGATTTTTTGCCGCTCAGATGACAGAGATTAATGTCCATCTTTGTGATGACCTTAATGTCGACCAGCCAATGGACTCTGATGTGAGTCAAGCAAGAAGTCCAATTGGAAGAGGAACTTACTCGAAACTTATTGAAGTCTCTTATGATGATTTTAACTACGGACAATGATTTTTTAAACTAAAATTTATTCCAGAGTTTGTGGCCATGTTCTTAAGTGTATAGTTCATGGCCTTAAAATTTTGGGATTGAGTCTTTACTCCACTGAAGCGGCATAATTCTGAGCCCAGTTCTTTAATTTCATTCTCTTCCACTTTTATAGATTCTGCTTTTTCTAGCACTTCGGTTACTGTGAATCCATCCTTCTCTTTTGCAATGGCATTGAGAGCGTCGAGAAAACTTCTCTTATTTTCTTTTGTTACATAAGGGAGTAAACCCTCAATCGCGCTTGAGGCCTCATATCCTGAGAGCTCCTCACTTGCCCTAAGAACTTCATTAAAAATGGCCGGTTCCTTATTGTAGAGACTCATAAGGTTCTTGAGGGCCAGACTACGAACTTTAGAGTTAGGAGCATCAAGAAGACCAAGGAGGTCGTCTTTAGCAAGCCAATCCTTCGTTTCCAAAAATTCAGGGTCAAGAAGCGCTATTTCTAAGACTCTTTTCATGCTTATCATGGCAACAGTATTAGAGGCATCGTAAAAACCATCCTTATCTGGCTCCTGGCCGCAACCTTCTTTAAAGCAATCCTTAAGAGTGGTGAAGGTGCTATTAAGAAACTCTCTTCCTTCTTCAGCTCCAAGTTTGGCGTCTCTTAGGTAAAAAGGAGTTTTTAATGAAGGGTTAATAAAGG
>Ga0129324_10000395_pt1 | contig 32284 bp, 50 predicted proteins | sample CPBDNA_7_FD_96879 | JGI IMG/M metagenome (GOLD analysis project Ga0129324, IMG submission 96879) | Freshwater to marine salinity gradient microbial communities from Chesapeake Bay, USA - CPBay_Spr_15_0.2_DNA | ecosystem: Environmental > Aquatic > Marine > Coastal | place: USA: Chesapeake Bay...
CTGGATACCATTAACAGTTTCACCAGCATTAATACTAGTCTTTACACCATCAGCGTCATCAACGTACCAGTTAACACTAACAACAATGACACCTTCTTCACCAAGGAACCGGGACCAGTCAACATTGTAGTCTAGTTCTTCGTCAGGGTCCTTGTTAGGCCAGCGGAAACTCATGGTAAAATCCTTTAAGCGTAGACGGTGCGGTCAAACGTTGTTGTTCTTTTTTCAACAAGGTACACAGTCCTGTTTTCTTGCCGTACCAAAACTTTACGGTTTCTAGAGGTAGACAAAACGAATACAGTACGGCTTTCTTGTGGTACTCTTACTGTTCTTTCAAAAGACGTACTCATTACTTACAAAAGAACGTTGGCAGGGGTCGCGATGGTGGCCGGGTCGATCAGCTCAATACCGCGCATGGCAACGCTCTGCTCAACCCGGTTTTTCTTTTCCGTCTTTGCGCCCTTTTCCCAGCCGACAACCCATGCTTTCCAGCCTTGCAGAATCAGCGTCTGCGTCACCATGTAACCCTTAGCCATGTGCGGCCTCCATCACGGTCGTATGTGGTAATCCGGGGGAATGGACCGCAACCCGCCCCCAGAGGTTAGACTGCTAGGTTAAATGGCCCGAACGGCTCAGGGGGCAGCGGCGTCGTTGCATCGCTATCAAGCAACGTGGTGCCTTGCGAGGATGACGCGCTTGCGAATTGCAAAGCGACAGTGCCAACAAGGGCTTGATCGCAAGTCAAAGTGACCACCAAGCCAGAAACCGCCATGCTTGAGACCGTCCGCGCCCCGTTGTCATCCGTGACAGACCAGCCAAGCCGATCCGTCGCAATCGTTGCGGCAAGCGTCAATGGCGACACGCCACCGGTGAACGTCACAACGACATCAGACCCGGAAACGACGGCGCTGGCATACTGCGGCGCACGTCCGCTCCCTTGAATGTGACGATACGCAACATCAGCGGCTTTTTGCTTTTGCACTTGGGTGTCAAAGTGGACCCCGTCCAGATCGCCTTCAAGGTGCGCGAACGAACCAAGAGCCTCAAAACCAGTCGTTGCCCACAGGTCTTTCTGCGCCCGGCGAATTGTATCGGTTCTATCGTCTGCCGTGCCAGTATTGTCACCAGACAATATGTGCCAAAACTTGAGGTCGCTGTTATTCAGGCTGGACCGATAATAAGTCAGAAGCGCAGTAAATTCCTCTTCAAACACAGCTTCAGGGGTGTTCAAGGACGCGTCGTTTTTGCCGATGTCCCAAATCCAGAAGTTTGGGGTAAGAAAATCCGCCTGCATCGCGAATGCAAACTCACGTCCCCGCATCGACCCCGTTGTAAGGACCGCAGGCTCTGCGCTCCACATGCCTTTCGTCGCCCCATTTCGAAAATACGATGAACCCGCCGCGACCTTTGCGACGCCGATCACGCAAGAAAATTCGTCGTATAGGTTCTGCAACAGCAGCTTCCACCACTCTTTTGAAGCGGCTGTCCAGTTAAGGCGGTTCAATCGGAGCGAGCCTGTCGGGATAGTCAGGGTGACGTCAGAACCTCGACCTTCCGCCCCACTTTCCCCCATAGCATAAACAACGATGCCGACCGCGACGTTGGTGAAACTGATCGGAGTTGACCCGCCAGCCTCGCGCACATCCAACGTGCCGTTTCCTTTGGCTTGTCCCGATAGCCCTCCGTCAAGAACCCCATATTGGTCAGTTATGCCGATGCTCGAATATCCACCGCCCTGCCACTGCGCTTCGTATTCAGTCGAAGGCTTGCCAAATAGTTTCACGGGTATTCTGGCGGTTTCAGTTGTCAGGTTCATTGGAACGACCGCGTTGTCATACGGAAACGCAATGCTGGGCTTGTCAGCTTCTATCGCGTTCATGTAGAGCCGTGCTGTCTTGCTGGGCAGGCCGTCAAATAGCATCGACGGAAAAGACGGCTCTGCCTCTGCTATCATCACCGCATAACATCTGCCCTGCAAACTATTGGTGGGGCCGAAAATGTTTAGAGTGTAACTCGTTGCGGCTGAGGCAAATAGCCCAGAGGCATCATAGAACACGCCGTTCTGCCCGACAGACTGCGTGAACTTGCTGGATGTGTCTCCGCCATTCGGCGCTCTGGAAACCGCTTGATAAAAACCCGGAATGGCAGGTTGGTCGATGCTTCTAACGACAATCGCCCACGATGGATAGTGACGCGACGGGCTGCTTTGAAGTTTCCATTGCATGGCGTTAGAAACGTCATCTTGGACTAGATCGACTGTATCCGTACCCACGCCATCGTGAGCATGAATGGCCAGCATCGTGATTGGATGCGCGTTGGTTTGCAGCGTGATTGTGTGCGGCAATTCGTAACCGCGCTCAGTTGCGTTTTGGTTTACGTCCTGCGTTCCAGTAGACCGCCCCGCAAATGCAGGCGCATTCGAGACTGTCAAGTCAAGCAAAACCCTGCGGTCGTCAGAAATCGCAGGCGCAAAGGTTGCGCCGGTAATGTCGGTTTGATCGTAAATGCGATTGACAAACAGAAGGTCGCTACCAGCCCAAACGCTGGCCTCTGTGCCTTGGCCATCAGGCAGAGTGTAAAGCCGTCCATCTGTCCAGCCATAAAGGTCTTGAACAGTCCCGCTTGCCCATCCTTTTTCGACTTGAACTAAGGGGTTTCCGGCGGCTGAATAATCCGGCAGGATGTAATGGGGTGAGCCGATGAAATCGAAGTTCTGCCCCTCAGTTAAATCATCAGATGTCAGCCATACTGAAGACGAAATTGAGGTAGTATGCCACAGGCCAAACGTAGAAAAGTTATTGTACCATTTTTTCATTACGCATGGTCCACAATAACTCGCGCATCACCCCTTGCGATAGGAGTAGCAAATACTCTATCGTATCCAGCCCCAATAGCGAGAGAAGTAATATCTACCCGAAGCTCGCCGTTCTTATCACCGCCATTCCCACTAGCCCAGTACTCAAAGCCACCGTCAGTCAGTGCCGAAGGTGCAGAACCAGTAGTGCAGCGTACTTTAACAGCGCCCTCCAAAACCTGAAAGGTAATGGCAGTAACGTCGCCGTTTGTTAATTCTGTCCACTCGCCATAGGGGCAAGTAACAACTGCTTGGTCTCTAGCCATTAGATCATTCCTTGCAAAAAGATAAAGTAGGGGTACCCTAAACGTTAAGGATACCCCATTGTTATTTAGGCGAGAGTGTCGCGGTCAACTTCAGCAGCAGCCTTAGACGAGCCGGTACCATCAACGTCAACCAACATGGCGTACACACGGATAACACCAGAGGTGTCCGGGGTAGTACCAAGCAGAAGCATATCAATGGTGTCAGCGGCAGAAGCAACAATCGGAACTGCCGTGTTAGCAAGTGCAGCGTATGCACCCGCAGCAGCACCGGTGATAGCACCGCCGTCAACGAATGCGTCTACGTCACCGCCAGTGATACCCAAGTCAAAGGTACCGGAGGTACCACCCGCAGGGGCAGTAATAACTTCGGTACCTGCGAACAGGATAGCAGTGCCAGCACTTACAGAAATGCACTCAATTACGTCAGCCGCAGCAAGTGCGCTGCCTTTAGCCGTAGCAGCAGCAGCCAGATCAATCTCAACCTCAACAAAGTAAGGTTTACGACCGGGATTGCCAGTGCCACCAACGGCCTTAGCAAGAGTAGTAACGGTAGCCATTAGGTATTTCCTTTCAAAGAATTGTGTGTTTGCAAATAAGACATTGCGTTGACAAGTAGTTGTAGGTCATCCCTAAAATGACCTAAACCATGATTACAACGAGAACAAAGAAGTCCACGAACTTTGTTAGTAGAGTGACAATGGTCAACAAAAAGTTTACCAGATGTACGAATATTCCCACTATCTGGGTCTTTACAGATAGCACATACGCCACCTTGTGCGTCTAGCATACCGCAGTAATCTTCCCACGTAATACCATACGCCCTTTTTATAAAACCTTTGTACTTTCTAAACTCATTACATGGACGGCACTTACTTCTCATTGTGACCCCACCAAAAGACCGTACGTCTCTTTCGATCTGGTACTCCTTCGCTGCCTTAAACTCCCCGCACTCAGTGCAGGTACGTCCTTTAGCGTGAGGGTGGTCTTTCGGAAGGGTCAGTTTCATTTACTTATCAAGCAAGGTTGTATTTGCAGTTGACAAGAGCCTCCGGCCTCAATATTTTCCTGCCGTAGAGGTGCATACCACGCACAATGTCAGCAAACGAGTCGGGGTCACGGTAGTCTTCCGTCTTGTTGATCTGCTCAGCGGTTGCAAAGGCAGAGTCATGACCACCAACAATAACACCGTAGTTGGCATTCTGGTTAGCAGTGCCGGTAGTAGCAGGGCCAGTACCAACAGAGGGAAGGTTGTTCGAGACGTAGACCCGGAAGCCGTTCCACTGGTTAATAACCAGACCGTTACGCAGGCCACCAGACTGACCGAAGTCACCGTTCATGAAGCGCGAGTCTTCATCAGCGAGGATTTCCATCATAACCGGGTCGATCACCAGCCAGCGACCATCACGGTCAACGTTCTGTTGATCCAGCAGACGACCCATACGGTTAATCATCATAACCGGAGAGACAGTAGCTGTCGGCAAGGCGGTAGCACCGGGCAGACGTGCAGCAACGGGGACCGAATGATCGCCAGCCGAAGCAGTCGTGATGTTACCAAAACTTCCCTTGATGAGTTTCATCGAAGTAAGAAGTTCGTCAGTACCGGCAGTCGAGACTGCAACCGTACCATTAGTCGTGGTGTTAACCGCGTCAGCATTCTCATGCAAAGCAGACTGCTTGTAACCAGCAACATACCCCAAGCACTCTTGGTCGTACTGGTCAGCCAGACGGTAGGCAGCACGGTTAGTGGCAAGGTCCATGAAGTTGACGTGCGAGTGTGCTTCTTCGATGTCGTCAATCTTGAAAGCAAAGTAGTTGGCTTTGTCGATGACTAGCGAGAAGTCCTCATCGTCGAGGTCTTGTGCTTGAATCTGAGTACCACGTGCGTAGGACGACACGGAGATTTCAGGCTCTTTAATGATACGGACAGTGTCACCTTGGGCAGAAATTTCACCAAAGTAATCAGAGTTCGAAATGTCGGAGACAACGGTCTTCTTGCGGAATGCAAGCTGTACCTTCTTAGAATAGATTACGGAACTAAAGTTGCCATTGGGCAGGTTACCGTAACCACCAGCAGTAGTGAAAGCCATTTGAATTTCCTCCTATGGGATGTGTTTGGCCATGTTGTAAGGCAGACAAACCAATTGGTGTCTGCGTACAGAATGCTAAACAAGTCTTTAAGGGAGGCTGTTTCTTCAAGGGTGCGAGTAAGGTACGATTTGCGGTCATACCCTAACGGGCCTTTACTATAACAGGTAGTTCCTAAAGGTACTGTTTAAGCTAAGGGTTGGGGGAGTATCCAAGAGGTGGCTCGTACAGAGGGCTTCTTGAATACTCCTAGTTATACTTAAATGGTTTTACTTGTCAAGCGATTAACTATCGCGCACCAGCAGAAAGGTCATAAATGAATTTACCATTACGAATAGCTGCGTTAATTGCGTCCTCATTCTTTTCGTATTCACGCATAGACATCTTCTTAACCTGAGACTCAGTGAAGGAACCTTCGCTACTATCCACGTCAGCAGTAGAACGAGTACCTTTGGTTACAGTTTTAACTGCGTCCTTTGCTTTACGTTTGTAGTCGCTAGGCGTCATACCTTGGTCTACTTTGTAAAGATCAATGACACGAATGACACTGGCAGGATCATCGCTATTTTCGTACAGTGCGTCACGAACCCACTTAGGTTGTTCGTCTGCCCAGTCGTGAAACTTATTGGAAGCTTTCAAGTCGTCAAAGTCTGAGTGTGCTTTACGAATAGTGTTCTCAGCTTTAGTACGTTCAGTCTCGTAAGCAACTTGATCGTACTCTTGGAACTTCTTGTCAGCTTTATCGAAGAGTTCCTTCGCCTTCTTAGCGGCGATAGTTTCCACAATGTCTGCTACGTCTGGGTACTTCGCGGCCCATGACGCAATGTCTTCATCTGACTTAGGTGGACGAATACCATTCGGGTTACCTTGGATACGTTGTTCAAGTTCTTCAATCTTTGCTTGGTACTCTTTTTCTTTTTCAGCAAGATGACGGCGCATGTCACCGTACCGCTTCTTGAAAGATTTCTCTTCAGCGGTTAGTCCTGCGTCTTCTTGTGTTTCTTCCGTAGGCTGGGCTTCTTCTTGTTTGGTATCACCCTTTGCTTGTACTTGGGGTTCATCAGGTCCTTCGCCATCGGATTCTTCTTCGTCTTCATTTGCTGTACCATTAAGCAAAGCTTCTAGTTCTTTTTCCTCGCGCTCAATTTTTGCACGATTACGAGCCTGACGTGGGGACATGTCCACATAACCAGCATTCTTTTGAGTCTCAACGTTACCGAGTTCCGGCATGGTATTTCCTTTTATGTTGGGGCCAGCCTTTAATAGCTGAGTAGCCTTATTATAGTTTACGTCCGTTTACTTTAATTACTTCTTCATCAAACCACCACGATACTTACCTTTTGTGGCACCAGTAACACCTAGTCGTTTTGCGGCAGCAACAGCACGATCACGGGCATCTTTAGCATCGCGGTCCTGTTGTGAGCTAGACGTACCCGGTACAGGGCCACCAGCAGGACCACTAGAAGCAGGTGTTGTTGTGCCAGACTGTTGTCCCTTAGTAGTGCCATACGTTGTTACGTTAGATGACGAGCTAAGCGTAGACGATGTGTTACCACCAACAGCTTCCTTCTTACGATCTTTACGATCACGGCTCGCAGTCGGGCTAGTACTAACAGTAGGCGCTGGAGCATTACTAGCAGGTTTAGGAGTCTGACCAACAGGTGTTTGTGCACTGGCTATGACAGCCGTAGGGTCACTCAAGTTGTTACGCTGGAAGTAAGCGTTAGCCGACTCAAGGCGCTGACGACCAGAGGCAATGTTTTCATCAATGTTAGAGTTGTCAAACCCAGCCTTAGCTTCAGCTTCAGCTATCTGCCGTTCAAGGTCAGTCGTATCAAGCCCGCGTTGTTGTGCATACTGCAAGTTAGCTCGTGCTACAGACAGACTAGCCAAGTCAGTAGCTACACCAACACCACGGCCTAGCAGGCCACCAGTCAGAATTTGCGAGACAAAACCTTCAGGTTGAGTAATGCTATTCAGTGCGTCGGAACCAGCTTGGAGCGGATTGTCAAAGTCAACACCAGAATACACACGCTGGTTGGGGTCTTCTTGACGTTGTTGAGTGGGGCTACGGTAGTTATCCCGATCACGAGAAGGCGCATTAACAGTCGGGGAAGCCGCAGGACCGTTGTACTGAGCCTCTGGAACATAGCCGGGTGGTATCGTATCAATAGGTACACCATTTTCCATACGGACAGTAAGTACCTCACCATTAGGACCACGGTAAATCATTGTGGAACTTTGTGCCTTACCCGCAGTACCAGTACCTTGTGAACCGCCAGTAATTGTGTACACACCGGGTACGCGGAAGTCGTCAGGGTTAAACGAGTTAAAGCTTTCTACTTGCTGCATGTCAGCAATATTACTTCCCGGAATTGATGCCATACCACCTTGTGCATAGTTCCTTGGTTTGTACCCAAGGTTACCAAGTGCCTTCGTAAGGACCATGCCACCGGCAGACATTTCCATCTCGCCGCTAGCCATCTGTTCCAACATCACCATGTCTTCTTCAGACATTTCATCTGGCATCATTCCGAGACCTTCCATGTCGTCAGGCTCTTCACCACCAATACGACCATCAGCCTCCATCTCCTCAAGACCAGCCTTGGCTTTCATGCGAAGCTTTTCAAAGTAATTAACACCAAAGTACCTCACAACATCCGCTGGTACAACGTACTCACCATTAGATAGCTGTGCAGGAATATCGTCTCGTACTTCTTCTGCCATGCTACCGGGAGGTATCTCGTTACCACTCACTGGATCGACAGACATTCCGTCATCCGAGATGCCACCCTCCGATAGGATTGCTTCCATTTCCTTGTCAATCATTGTGTGTCCTTTGCATTGACTTTGTCTCTAAGCTTAAGTAATGAACGATACGTTGCAATACAGCCCTGAAGTTTGTACAAGACAGTTGTGTCTGTCAGTTGCTCCAGTTGTCGTTGGTCAAACTCAATACGTTCTTTGATTTCTTGTGTGAAGGCATCCCACAATTCAGGATTATTAACAAACATCTTTAGTTTGGAACTCATTGCATCTCGCCCGTATTAGCACTGAAGCCTTGTTCACCGGGTTGCGGAACCATCCCTGTACCAATTGTACCACCACCAGAACCAGTTGGGTCTTGTACTTGTACACCAGCAGGTGGCATAGCTTGGCCCGGTGTACCCGGAGCTTGGCCTTGGGGAGGTGCTTCAGGAGGTGGGTTGTCTTTTGTAAACTTCTTAAGCAACTCAGCTTGGATAGCAGCATCACTCAAAGAGTTAACAACCTTGTCAGGGTCAAGGTCCATAGACTTGGCAATTTCACGAATGATGTAGTCCATCTTGGCAAACGGTGCCAGCGCAGGGTTCTGTACAACACCAAGAAGCTGCATAAGACGTTGACTACGTACCTCGTTAGCCATCAGACTTTCAGTACCCATAGCCCGTACCTCAAGGTCACCCTTGATTTCTGGATCATAGTCAAACTGCATATTGAAGTGAAAGAAACCCTTACCAATCGGCCCAAGCAGGTAGTCATCCAAGTTCTTAACAACAGTCCTAATAGAACCATTGGCTGCTCCCATAAGCATAGACATACCGGAAGCAGTACGTCCAACACCCTGAATACCAGTCTGGCCGTGTGCAAACGAAGGGAAGCCAGTAGACTCATCAGCAAGCTGGCGAGCCTTGTCAAACATCATCATGTTCTCTTGGGATACGTTTGGAAACTTGGTGCCAAAGATAGACTGACCGGGCGCACCACCAGCACGACGGAATACTTTACCCGGACTAATGGATAGGTCTTGACCGGGTACAAGGTTAGCTTCATCAATTTCAAAGATAAGGCTACCGCTAAGAACGCCGTTATCAACACTCATACGCATAAAACCATTCATCAAGGACTGCGTGTCGTCCATGTTCTCGCCAATACCAACACCAAAGAAGCTGTAAGGATTGACTTCAAATGGTACTGCGTAGAAAGGTAGGTAAGTTGGATTGAACGGATTAAGAACCAGCCGGAGTACTTCACCATTACAAATCCATACGTTGACGGACAGTTGGTCTAGGTCTTTCATTTCCTTTGGAATATCAACTTCATTCTCACGAAGAGTATCCGTATCAATGTAACCCCAGTACTCAAGAACTTCCCAACGCTCAGTAGGCGTCTCTTGGCTATCGTCTTCCATCTCCTGTTCCCACCACTCACGCTTGTACGACGGGCCAAGCTCAATGGCTTTCTTGATGGACTTACTACGGAAGAATGGTCGGCGCTGTAGGTTACGTAGGCTAGACCGGGACATCTTATGACGCTGAATGCAGTAGTCAGCTTCATCCATGTTAGCGGCATCAGGGTCCGGGTAGAAATTCCAAATGCTTACATACTCACACTTAGGAATAGTTTTGAACATTGGGTTGTAGGTGCCGTCCTCATCCCAACTAGGATATTCCTTTTCTTCAGCGAAAGGTCCTTTCATGACGCCAGTACCAAAAAGCGCCATCTCAAAGGCAGTACTGCGAAGCTGTTTGCTTGCAGAAGATTCCTCAAGCTGATCGTGAATTTTTGCTTCCATCTTCTTAGCCGCAATCATAGCAGGATGGAATACAATTGAAGTCGGGGAGTTACCAGTACCTTCCTGAACCAAGTCACCAACAGGTGCGAGCTTCTTACTCAAGGCACCTAGACGACGCTTGATGTCTGCACGTGTCTCACCCGGCAGTGGCATACGGTCTTCTTCTGAGGGCGTATACGCTTGTTGTGCTTCACGCAACTTTTCGTCTGACTCAAAGAAGACACTGTCAGCTACACCATCAGGAAGCTTGGTCGGGTTGATAGATACAGGGAACCTATTATTACCAAATAGGACATCAACAATCTGGCCGTAAGCGGCGAGTACTTTAGTTTTGGTAATCTTAACAAAGATACGAGACTTCTCAGTTTCAGTAAACTGTACGTCAGGTCCGTAAATACCACGGTAGTTTTGGTATGCCTTCAGCCAACGGCGCTCGTCACCATCACGTCCGTCCTCCGCCCGCTTAAAGCTTTGCTCTACAAGAGCAACAATGTTTCCGACCTGCTTGTCTTCATCATTAGTTTTTTCACCAAAGCCAATTGATTCCTTGGCGTCAGCGTAAATGGTATCGTCCAGTGGTGTGTCAGACATTGCGGTTCCTTAATATCCAAAAGTTGTGTCAGCGGCTTGGAACCCGCTATTGCGTTTGTTAGGATCATAATCAAATAGATGCGACCGTGGACGTGTCATAATACCATAGCGAATTGCATCGTACAAGTGGTCTTCAGCTTTTGTGTCAACGTCCTCTGAGTTACTTTTATCCAAAGGAAGAGAAGGTATCTGCTTAATACAGTTTACACAATTGTTGAAGAACACCATTCTTGGTTCACCAGTAAAGTCGTCTACTTGCAACCTGCGATGAAACTCGTTCTTACCTGCCACACGTGAACCCTTAGAACGATCTGAAGGACGCCAACGGCATCCCTTTGCAATCATTTGTTCTGCAAGGCTAGGCCCACGGTCACCACGGTTATGCCACAATGAACTATCAAGAACACCGTAACGTATCTTTTCACCAGACTCAATTTCTAGAATTTTATCAGCCAAGTCAGTAGCAGTCATCTTAGTTACGTACAACTCACGATAAACAACTAGCTGATCGTCAGGGGCAACAGCAAACCAAACAACACCAGTATGAGAACCGTATCCATAGTCACACGCCCTAAATCTTGCCCAGCTATGTGGAATATCAAAGGGTTCCACAACATGTACCTTGGGGTTAAACTCTGTAAACGCTGCACCCTCAGATATAGACCAGTCACCTTCAAGCAATTGCCTACGTTGATGCTCTGGCATTGACAGAAGGTTAGCCTCGTACATACCATCATCAGAAAGGTACGGGTTATCGAACAATGTAGCTGGAATAAACTTACGCTTAAACAGTGGGCCTTCGCCCTTGCTATGTCCTTTGGGCCGCTTAATGACTTCCCCGTGTTCATCCGTAGCCCAGAACGCCTTGCCATACGGGGCAGGATCAATGAAGGTAGACTTTACCCAGTTATGTCCGGGTCCACCGGGGTTGCTTGTAGCCCGCATGTAAAGCGGCAGGCCAGAAGCGGAGGTAGTACGAAGACGTGACCGCATGTAGTTCCAAGCGTAAGGCGAGTTCCACTGCGTTAATTCGTCAAAACCAATCCACGAGAATGCCTGTCCTTGGTATCGTAGAACGTCATCGTCACGGTCTAGGTATGACATCCAGAGTGTTGCACCCTGTGGAGTAACCCAAGTCTTTTCACGTTCTAGAAACTTGATACCCGGAATGGCTTGAGGGTACAGTTGTTTAGAAACGGAAATAAGTTCTCTGAGTTCTTCTGTACTACGACGTACAAGAAGCATAGTAGCACGAGGATTGTTGAAGTACCTAACGGGGTCAGCAACCATCGCATAGCTTTTCCCCCCGCCAGCCGCTCCACCATAAAGTACCTCTTGTTCAGTAGCAGAAAGAAATGCAGTCTGTGGACCGGGGTTAGGTTTGAAGATTACATTCTGTGCTTGCTCAATGTCAATCGGTGGTGCTTTTACTTCCGCCGGTACCTTCGATAATGTCGTCGAGTTCGTTTGGTTCTTGGGGACCTGTGCAGATTCCGCTTGAGTCTGTCCGGTAGATGTTGCCTTGGCCTTTGACTGAGCGCCTGCCCCCGATGATGCTTTCGAGCTTTTTCGTCTTGAGCGCGACTTCCTTATAGCGTTTGGCAGTCCTCCGGGAGTTTGCGGCATGGCGTCGTCTTTTCCGTTCAAGGTCTAGTCGTTTAACTAATCCGACGTGTGAAATGTATCTACCTGATTCTACTGAAAGCCATTCAGCTACTTTACGGTAACTGTAAGTCTTGCGGTATATCTTTGCTTTTTCTAGAAGGTCGAGTTCCTCTGGGATTGGGATCAGGATGTGGTCATCTGTTGGATGCTTCTTGTAACCAAATGGAACGGTTCTTCCTACTCTTACAATTGGATACCAGATGGTCTTACCATCCGCCGTGTACTCCAATTGCTCCTTTTCCCAGAGGTCCTCGAACTTGTCCATATTAAGTTATGTTCCAGTTATTGTCAATCGTCGTCTTCTTTAGCAGGAAGAATAAACAAAGGCTTGTCTGCCTTTACTTCCACTTTGTCTACTTTACCAAATCCTGCGCGATCAAGCAAGTCTTTACTGGCAATCATCTTTTCTTTAGCGCCAAGTTGAGTAGGGTTTTCAATCATGCTGTACATTGCGTATACAGCTTTGGTGGAAGTCTCTGCAATAAACTTACGAGTTAGTTCTGCGATTTCGTCACGCAGGGGTTCAAGCACAACCTTACGTGGTGTGTTATCACCATAGCCAGCCAGTCGCATTGCAACACGAATGTCACCTTCAGCTTCCTCGTAAAGAACGTCTAGAAACTTTTGTTGTTTCTCTGTCATTAGTTAGTTCCTTGTGTCATAGCCATGCCAATCTCAAGGGCATCTTTAAGTTCAGGATACGTGTCAAGCAAACGCAACGAAATCTGTGGGTCCATTGGCCCAATGATTGACATAAGCTGTGTAAATTTATCTGGTGTCATGGGTGTCAGGAAGAACTCCATGCTAGACCGACCACCAATCTCTGAGATACGGAGGTCACTAAGCATTGATTCCAGACGGTCAGTGTACCTTGTACGCTCGTAACGGAAGGCTGTATCAACGTTAGGCATACCATCCTGACCAATAGGTGAAGGCATACCGGAAGGAGTGTTGACACGACTCATGTCACGTGGCAAGTCTGCACCGTCTATAGCAGGTGCCATCAAGCCGTTCGTGGCGCTGTTGCCCTGACGTTGCATACGACCTGCTTGCTGCCGAATGTTATCCATTGGTACAGGCTCACCGTCATTAAACGGGAACGAGTCAAAGCTACTATCCAAACCAGTACGACTATCCGTAAGGGCAGGGTCAGCACCTTGTGCGGCAGCAAGCTCACTGGGTCGGTTAGCAAAGCGGTTGTACATTCCAACGTCCATACTGGCTGACTCTGGAGCAGGAATAAACGGACGGCTCGAACCTGCTGGTGCTGAGCTACCAGTTGGGGTAGTCGTAGCTGCCAAAGGACGGGGGCTACGCTCAAGGGCTTGTTCTTGGGCTAGTAGTCTGGCATCAATAAACCGCCCATCAGGTGCCTGCACACGTACTTCGACAGGTCCTTCGTCTTGTGTACCAGCGGTTGCTGGTGGATTACGCATAACGATGTCGGGGCGAGTTTCAGTGGACTGGGTACCTTGTTGTGTCGGGATCGTTGTACCACTTCTAGGCTGAACATAAGGTGTCCGGTCAGGTGTCTCAGTAGGTGGTCCTCCAATACGACCCGGATCAGACTGCCACTGCCATCCAAGAGTAGAAGTAGGTAACCCGAGGTTTTCACGTTCACCCCTAGTCATGTCGTCCCATTGTTCGTAAGTTACATAGCTTCCTTCAGGAGTTGCTTGTTCTACTACTGTTGGAGCAGGAGGAACACCTAGCGCAGACTCAGTTTGTTCGTTTAGTCTTTGCTCTTGTAGGGTAAGACGGGGATTGATAGGAAATGCTGTGTTGGCATTGGTTTCAGCAGTAGCATCAACTGATGCTTGCCTACGAGTACGTCCTTCTGCGTCAGTACCCGGCTCCCTGACTGCTGGCTCCTGTGGTACAGGTGGTGTGTAACCTTGCTCCCTACGTTCGGCACGACTAAGACCCTCCCGTTCGGAGAGTGATGCCTGTTGGTCCCTAAATGCCTGACCAATAGTTACAGCAGGGTCCTCACTGTTGCTTCGGCGGACTCGTCCGTCTGCGTCAATAACAGGTACCTGTTCTGCTACTGTTGCAACACGAGGCGCACCTAGCGCAGACTCAGTTTGTTCGTTTAGTCTTTGCTCTTGTAGGGTAAGACGAGGATTGATAGGAAGTGTTGTGTTGGCATTGGTTTCAACAGGAGCGTTTTCAGCTTCAGCTTGCAGTGCTGCTGCCGCATCTCTAGAAGCTCCGTACTGTTGGTATGGAGCCAAGAAATCCCTTTCAGCAGCATCTAGTTCAGCTTGCCGCTCACGAGCAGGGCGGGCTACGGGACGAGTAGTAGACTGGGCGGCACGACGACGCGCACCACTACGAGACTCAGCGTAGCTGGCACCTTGTACACCAATGCTTCCATCAAAGCCAAGCAAGTCGCCAAGCCATGTGTCCCCAAACCCTACCCGTCCATCCTCGTTGGTGTCTCGAAGGTCCTCGAATAGACCACGCTTACCACCAAAGATTGCTCGTCCGTTTTCTGCCATGTCGTTATCCTACTGGAATAAATTGTTCAGCACACGTAATAATAACGTGTAGTTCTGGGGTAGGATTGCTTGAAGGTGTAACTTCAATCCTATCGCCCGGCTGTAGCGCAATACTTAAGTCACTGACTCTCTCACAAGATAAAGCAGGTAGGTTCTTTGCGCCAATAATCGTGTATCGAGTTGCGGTAGAACTCCTGTACCACATTACTTCATAGTTTGTATTGGTACCATTCTCATTACAAGTATTAACAAAACTAAGCATAGACTTACAGTTCAACGGGCAAGTATAAACTGTTTCAACTGCCGACTGTGTGGTGGCAATCAAACCGTAGCTAACAGCACGATTGATGTTATAGTCAGAAACAATTGTCATTTACTTGACTTCTTACGTGGGTTCTTTTTGTCAGACATAACTTTGTCTATTGTTTTACCTTTACGGTTGGCTTCGTCTTTCAACGATTTCATCCAAGCAGGATCATTCTTTGTGTTAGTCTTCTTGAGGCTAGGTTTACTGGCCATTACTTCTTAGCCATACAACGGCCCGCTGCCTTACACTTAGCAGGCGAGGGACATTTAGCGCAAGGCTTAAACTTCATGTTAACAGGTTTCTTAGCCATTGGTTTATTCCTTAAGTGTTTGGTTGGGTAACATCGGCAATCAACATCGGCAATTGTTGGTTTTATTTACCACTTAGTTTGGTACTTATTAGACTACATAACTCTTTAAACCTGTCATCGTGTAGTGAGCCACGCATCATGTTTACTTCTTTGTGTACTAGCTGCACGTTGTCTTCAAAGTAACCAAGTTCATTGTCAATTCTATCTATCGAAGCTGTGTGTTTCCAACCAGAAACATCCCATCCAATCGGTAGACCTGAGTAGACACATAGTCCGGCTTGTTCTTGGTGCATGACGTCAATGTACTCTGGGGTTAAGTCCCAACTGTATCCTCTTGTTAACGCACTCTTACAAAAGGAGTTATACCAAGATAGTCTGACAGAGCCCACCATTCCAGAGGGACTGTTATCCTTATTCGAGCATCGCTTACATGGTTGCTCTATGTTATGAGCATGTATGCAGTAGTTTCTACGAAGGTGGTCAATCTCAATCCCACACTTAGGACATTCCCTGCACCACCTTCCGTCGTCTCTTTTGTAGACATCTTCAGGTAAAAGTAACAAACTCACCATAATTTGTTCCTACTAAAATTGCAACAACTAGAATCCACTTCACCTGATCTGCCCAGTAGGCCGCAGACATTTTACCTTTGTCAATGTTCTCTTGATGTCGAGCTTTGAAAGCTGCACGTCGTTTTTTCTGAGCTTCAGTATCAGTAGGCTTAGGTGGACCAGAAGTCTTAGCGCCTTGCTCTCCAAACCGGATCAGCTTATAGCTACCTTTTTCAGAAGCCATCACAATGTGTGACTTACGTGGATGGTCAGGTGTTCGTTTTGGTTTGTTGACAGCAGTCAGACCATTCTTGTCCATCTCTGCTTGTACTCGTCCGGGTAAGCCAGCCATGTTGTTCTTTCGTGTTGTCAAAATTAGCGCCATACAGAGGCTCTAGCAGATTCAGATGACTGGAGATACCTGAAACTACCTAGAGGCCCCTCAGTGAGCCTCTGTGTGGCTCTGAGCTATGATTGCTCTGTAGGTTGTAACTCCCAGTCACGCTGGACGTTAGGTTTGTGTACGTCAGAAGCTTTCAGAAAGCCCTCAAGGTACATCGCTCGTTCCATTCGGTCTAGGCTTACCCATTCCCCACTGTGTTGGTAGTAGGCTTCACGGGCGTAGAACACGTCGGACATCGGGATGTGGACACGAAGTAGCTTACGTGAGTTACCTGAAGCAATCGTATCGTAGAAATGTTCTAGTACGTTGTCTGAAGTGAAGTATGTGGGAGTTTTACTTTTAGTCATGACTAGTTATACCTTTTGGTTCACGGATGTCAACTTATTTTACACGAGAAAAGACATAGAACGACTTGTCTAGCAAAAGTACAGACTGATAGGCACGTACCTGTAGGTATGACTAGAGGTTCTAGACTTATTTTGTAATAATATCAAAGAATATTAAAGACGACAAGCACAAACTTCAGTATAACTGTGTTCTTCTCGTGCGTCTAACAGTTAGACTACCTGTTAGTAACCTATAAGTATAACTTCTAGTTGTTATAACTAACAATAAAGAACTAAAAGGTATAGATTACTGGTAGAACTACCTGTTAGAACTAACTGGTAGTACCATACCACCCCGTATAACTGTTAGTATATACCTTTAGTAAGAGTATTTATAACGGGGAGTGCGGATTTCAAGGGGTAGACCAAAATAAATATTGTCCAGTATGAACATCTTGACAGAACGGGGTGGTATAACGGGGGTTGAAAGTAGTTTAATACTAAACCATTTACTACATGTTGTGGTACGAGGTGTATAGAACCATAGGTAGTAGGTGTTTTGGTAACCAAAGTAGTCCAATGTGGTTAACAGATGGGTATACCTTACCGCTGGCACTGGCCATATAACGTAACCCCACCCTCCCCGGTGTCCATGCCCCCCTTACCGTGCGGAAATGCAGCAAGTCTTTCCCTCCAGCTGGCCAGGTGTGCATAAACGCACAGTAATCCGAGGGAAAACAGAATGGAAAACATTTTGTACCGGGTGGTACGGTCAGTAAACATTGGGGTTTTCGGGGGTTGGGGTAACAGGGTACCACCGGACGAATACATCCTTTCCCTAGCAGTACCCCCTATTCCCGACAGTATTGCTCAGGAATAGACCGCCGGTCACACATGCCGTTGCCGTTGCCAGCCTACCACACATGCCAATTCTTTCAGTATGCAATCGCATACCATAACGAGAACAAAACGTGAATTAGGTCTAGGAAGCCGTAGGAAGGCCGCTGAGGGCCGCTAGCCATTTTGGGCTGGTCAGGTACCTTTTCGAGGCTAGCGCCTATCGTGTTGATATCATTACATAATTTGAATTGGTATCATTTTTGCATACCAATGGTATTAGATTGGTATTATTTTAGGTCAAAACTGGGTGGACTACAATCCGCGCGCGCGTATACGTGGGAGCTATTACCGCGCGTATGCGTATGCGTCTTTTCATTGGATCAAAGAATAGGCATTTTTTGTCGTGAAAAATAATTGAAAAAACATTTTCGTTTAGAATCAATGGGTTACAAGGTTGGATCATGTAAGTCATTGAAATCATTGAGAAAGAAAAGTGTTGCAAGCGGTTTCGGCAAATGCAACAACTGGTATCACGGAAACGGGGCGGCCAAGGGGGCCAAGCCGGGGGGGGGCCAGAGGGCCAAGCGCGGCAAGCAGAGATGGGCGGCTTGAACCGAACGCCCTGTGCTTTTTGACAATTGAATAGAACCTGAGTGACCGGTTGCTTGAACCGGCGGACTAGGCAAGGCAGACCCTGACAAGGAAAGCCGACCCCGATAATGTCTTATCGCTCAAAAGGTTGCCCTGCCCGGACACTAACCTAGTGCGGACCATCGGTCTGCGCGTCGTGGCGTGAAAGGATTTATTAAGAGGGCGATATACGCGATACGCAACACGCTAGCAGTGGACAATGATGCAACAGTCATGATGCATTGGCGCTCACATATAGCCAACGGCGTATCGGTCAACGTATATTTTCAAGCAATTACTACACTATATTGATTAGGGACCGCCCGGTTTATATCGGACGGCCCCACTTCCATATCGTGTCGATATGTAACGCAACCAAAAGGATTTATACAATGTCCACCACATTCAAAACACGCCTCGCCAATGCCATTCGTTCCTACAAGAAATCTGGCAAGATGATGCTGGACCTCACTATTGAGGCCATTGTCTACGCTCAAGAACACGATCACTCGCCCGTCTTCTTGAACACAATCATGAACGCTATGCAAGGCAAGGGCGATACTACGGCCATGCGTGTCGTTATACAAGCCTGTGGACCGTTCAAGGTCGCTGAACAGGATGACGGCACGTTCAAGGTGCAAGTTGCCAAAGGCGACAAGGCGTACCCTGTCTGCAATAAGTCTGACCCTGTCCATACGCTGGCCTATACCGCCACCTCTTTCCGCACCCTTGCCGACGACCTTTCGGTCAAGCCTGTTGTCGTGGACGATTTGAGTGTCGCTGAGTTGCTGATTGCCTTGAACAAGAAGATCGACGCGACGGCAACCAAAGGTGACCGGCCCGTGAAGTGCAGCGCCGACCTTGCCGACGCCCTTGCTGAGACACTGCGTATTGCTGAGGCTGAGCTTGAGGCCAAGGACACCGCCGTCGTGTTGCAGATTGCCGACCTTCGTGCAGCATAATGTCTGATATATAACACAAGAAAGGATAACGTTATGTGGAAACAAGACATGCTAGACCGTGCGCAGCATATCGTCGCACTAAAGAACACCGTCACCATTGTGGAATGCAACATGGATGACCCCGGCTTTTCCGCTGTGACACAGGCAGAGAATGAGCTTGAGGAATACATCGTAGGCAAACTGTCTGTGAGGCAGCGCCTTGACCTACTGGACTGGCTGTTCGATATGCCGTACGTGCAAGCGACTGGTGTACTTATGTCGCTGATACCTGCGGAATACGCTGACTATCATACAGAGTGACACTGTGTCTGGCCACTTGCGGGTGGTCAGTGATGGTGCTACTAAACACTAAACACACGAAAGGATAACGTATGTTTACACGCAAGACATTCGCAGCACGCTTCCCTAGTCACGACGCTGCCGTGGAATACGCAGACCTTAACGGCTGGACACTGCAAGGCACTGAGCCTATGGAGCGTGGCGTCTGGGCGTCCTTCACCGCATAGCTAACACACGAAAGGATTAACATAATGTCACTTTATGAAATCGACAACACGGTTCTGGATAGTAAGTACGTCAACTCTTACGCCACTGAGGCAAACCTGCGCAAGCGTTTGGAAGATGACAAGAAAATGTATCCTGAGTACTATGACCGCGTGATTGTAGTACGGACACCGGCTGGACGCTGGACCGCTCTTGTAGTACTTGACCGCAGTGCAGGTGGGTACGTGGGTCGGTACGAAGGCTTCATAAAAATGTAACACCGTGAAAGGATAACGTTATGACATACTACGACAGCGCGGCTGGCATCACGATAACAAAGCGTCGTGCTTACCTTGAGTTCAGATTGCACGACCTTGTCGAAGAGTTCGAGGAATTCCTGATGCAGGTTATAGCTCACCCCGCTACCAAGATAGACGACGAAGGTAATATAACCGACGTGTCTGCACAAGCAACACTAGACTGGTTAGGATACTAAAATGCGTGACCTTATCACAGACGTAATCAGCGTGACAGCAATATTCTTCGTGACATTCTGGGTGGCGGGCGGTATGCCTCCACTGTTCTAACTTAACTCAACACCGCCACTTGAAAGGAACAACCATGAAGACATTCTACATCCGCGATGCGCTGGGCAATCAGGCGGGGGCGTCCATCGCTATCATCACCAGTCCAGCACAGGCCAAGCAGGCAGTCAGCACTCTGCCCAATGGCAGATACACGGTCCGCGACTGCCTTGGTGGTCTGCGGATGGTTCTCGTCGTCCAAGACGGCGAGGCCAAAGTCCTCGAAGCAACCCGGTAAAGGATAACGACATGTACAAACATAACGCAGACACATACGGCCTCGTGATTGAGGGCCGTTACTTACTTGAAGCACTGCACGATCTTGACGCCGCAATCAAACGTGGTGAAACGTACCGCGCCGAGTACTACCTGAGTAAAGCAACAAAGATGACTGACACACTGCACAAACTGGTGCATAACTTTAAGGTTGAAGACCATGTATGATACCGAAGATATGCTTGACACTTTGATTGACCAACTGCTAGAAGAAGTTGAGCCACCTGAAACACTCTTGCACCAGCTAGAAGACCTGATGCACGAAGACTTTTAATACGGAAGGATAAACAAATGTACGCTCGTGATTGTATTGCTATCATGGAACACGCAACGGCCACCCCTGACGGTCTTCGTGATGTCGTGGAGTTCACCATCTGTACGGTTAACATGCCGTTGTCTCGTGTGTTGGACATGCGCCTAGACATTCAGTCTAACGGACTGAACAGCAAGTGGCTCAGTGGTACCAAGCGGGCGGGCTTTGAGTACACCGCCAAGCACAGCACCATGCTACATGACGCGCTGCTACAGGTTGCTGACATGCATGGTATAGGCACGATTGACGGGGCAGTGAATGCCCTTGATGTGCTGATGTCTATACCCGGTATCGGCATGGTGAAGGCAGGCTTTATCGCCCAGATGATGGGCTTTAACGTGGCGTGTCTTGACCGTCACAACATCCGTATGCTTGGCATGAAGGAAGGTGATGTTCGTATCAGTAAGTCTCTGTCCGACAAGTCACGCCGTACCAAGCTGCGTGAGTACGTCAAGTTGACACGTCGTAAGGGTGCGGAGTACTGGTGGGATACATGGTGTAATTATGTGGCGGAAAAGGCTGGCCTGAACAAGTCGCTACCCACTGGTGACGCGGTCAGTGCCTACCACGTAGACGCAGTAATGATGAAACGCACCTAACATATTGGAGCAAACAAATGATTACGTATAAAGTAAACTTTTATGCCGATGGTACTAAGTCTTGGTACCTTAACGATAAGCGTCACCGGGAAGACGGACCTGCTGTTGAGTACAGTGATGGTACTAAGTTTTGGTACCTTAACGATAGGTGTCACCGGGAAGACGGACCTGCTGTTGAGCGCAGTGATGGTACTAATTCTTGGTACATTAACGGTAAGTGTCACCGGGAAGACGGACCTGCTGTTGAGTATAACAATGGTACTAAGTATTGGTACCTAAACGGTAGGCTTCACCGTGAAGACGGACCTGCTGTTGAGTACAGTGATGGTGATAAGTTTTGGTACCTTAATGGCGAGCACCTTACAGAACAACAGTACAACGAACGTATGTCACCTACTAAGGAACTTACGGTATCGCAACTGCAAGACCTTCTTGGGTACAACATCAAGATAATTGAAGGATAAACAAATGTCTTACGCACAATTCGAATCAGGACCTTGGCCGTATGATGTGGAGCTTGTAACAGACGATGGGTCTATACTTGATGAGGTCTGGTGGTTTAACTTTGTGATGGAGCAGACAGGTGACGGCTGGACTGCCACTGTCACTACTGTTGTTGATGATGCTGGTACTGAGTGGCCTCGTGGTATGTCCCTCGCCATGCTTGGTGATGACCAAGTCGCATGGATCGAACTTGAACAAGGCTCAAGCTACATCGTAGCCAAAGATGATTACGAAGGATAAACAAATGTGGAACTTTAGGATCAACAACAACGGCAACACTGCCGATGACATTCGTGATAGGTTCGTCAAGGCACACGTACTTGCCATGCAGTACGAGAAAGCGTTACGTGACCTGCACGAGGTGACTAATGGTAGGAACTACCAGACACTTCCTGACGGTCTTACGGTACAGGAAATGGACGTAGAACTATTGAATGGTATGCTGATGTCCGTCGTGCAGATGAAAGACATGCTTATAAGTGGTGCGTCGTCTGCAATAAGGCAGCGTGAGAACCTTGACTAACTGCTTATAACACCCTAAGTTATTCACTAATATCAACATGACCCATTAAGGAATAAAACAATGGCTGACCTCGTATACTCCCGCAAGCGTGACGCTTCGCCTCTTAGCTTCGATGACCTCGTTAAGGCCGCACCTGCCGCCTTCACACAAGACCGCCGCCCGGATGCCAGTGGTCGGTACTCACAGATCAGTACGTCTGGTGTGATCCAGATGATGCGTGACTACGACTACGTACCAGTGCAGGCAGTGCAGCGTAAGGCACGTAAGGAACAGGACGCAGCATACGCCGAGCACATGCTTTCGTTTGCACACGAAGACCAACTATACAAGAAGGAACGCCCTGAGATTGTGCTGTACAATAGCCACAACGCATCGTCCAGCATGAAGCTTTTCAGTGGGTACTTTAGGTTCATCTGTTCCAATGGTATGATTGCAGGACAAGGCTTTGAAGATCGCGCCCGTCACGTCAACCTCACACCCTTTGATGTTGAGCAAATGCTGACTAATACTATTAACAATACGAACGATCTTGTTGCAAATGTTGATCGTATGAAAGCTAAACACATTACTCCGATGGAGGAAATGCAAATTGCAGAACGTGCAATTCAATTGCGGTGGGCAGACAAATGGATTACACAAGAAGGTGACACTGAATTAGCACAAGGTTCGTACTACAATGCACGTACCTTTAGCGACATTACTAAATCAATTAGGCAAGAGGACCTTGGGTTTGATTTGTGGCGTGTGTTTAACAGGATGCAAGAGGGTCTAATTCGTGGCGGTGTCCGCACTATGAATGTTACAGAGCGTAACCCACACGGCAAGATGCGGTGGGCACGTCCAGTTGGTAGCATCCACGAGAATATCCGTATAAACAAGGGGTTGTGGGACATCGTTGAGGACGTGATGGCTTAGGGTATCACGAAATGTTACAGTCCTCTTGACAAGCTTTAAGTATTTCCTACATATACTAAAGGTTATACTTAAAGTATTACTAAAGGTAATTACATTACGTCTTTATACCTTTTAGTAGATATTAATTAGAGTAACTAACAGTTATACTAGAGGTATACTGTTAGTTACTTTTAACATAATTAGGATTAATTGAAATGAATATTAATACAATTGGTGCTGTCCTTATCGTGGCCAATAGCCTTTGTCTCGTGGTAATTACTTGGTATATCTTTAAGGTAAAGGATATTGTTGATGTTCTATTGTCTGCAATGTACTTTCAATCGAAGGGTAAACATGTTCCGTTTGTTGTCGAGGACGACGGATCAATGACAATTAAACTTCCACCCCATGATTCTTAATAACGAGACAACGAAATGACTTTTGATGATTGGTTTGAAACAGTTAAAGAAATTGTGGTAGAGAATTGTGAAAATAGAATGGACCAGTGGGATGCAGAAGGGTGGATGAATGATGCATTTGAAGCAGGACTACAAGAAGGTCTTGCTCGTGCAGACAGAGGAACAGACTAATGATTGACATAACCTACCTATACATGTTGTCATTAGTTATTAAGATGTTTGCTGGTGTGTGGGTTGGGTTCGTTATGTTATCAGCAGTGTGTGGTATCACTTGGATGACGTACAAGATAATCTTTTCTTTTATATTTGGAGGTACACCTAATGCAATTGACAGACAGCGACTACTACAGGGCAGCAGCAGCGGACATCGTGGTTGAGCGAATTGGTATCGACGCAGTTATCATTGCGGACTGCCTGACTGTGACAGGCGAAGACTTCTTTGCGGCAATCGAAGGGGCAGTCTTCCTCAAAGACATACTGACTAAACGTGCCTTCACTGAAACACCAATGGTAGACCAGACAGGAGACTAACAATGACCCGGCAAGACATCCTAGACCTCATCGATGGCGTCCTGACCACTCACGTTGAATCTGTGGATAGCAACAAGGAGCCGGAGTGATGGCCAAATGGGGAGACTTTGAAACCCACCCGGTTGGAACCGGCAAGCAGATTGAGGAACTTGAAGCCAAGCTGGCCAAGGCGTTGACGTGGCTACACGAGTGTGAGGAAGAGATCGACGCCTACATCCGGCACGAATATCCCGGCGACCACCCAGTCCATGCGCGATACAGGAAGAGGGACTTCGACGCCAACCCGGCGCGGATCGCCCTTGCACAACTGAAAGGACAAGACGATGAGTGACTATCTGGTTAAACAGGCGCGTGAAATGGCAAAATATCAAGGAGGCTATGCGCCTTACGATTGCTGTGACGACAGTGATCTACTGAACGAACTAGCCGAACGCATTGAAGAACTGGAGGCCAAGCTGGCAAAGGCGACTGTGGCCTTGGAGTTCATAGACAGCAAGATTTGTTGGGATTTATGTCCCAACAGCTATGACCACTTTGAAGTTTGTAACATGAACTCTGACTGGCGTGAGATTGGAAACATGGCAGCAAGTACCATCGCAGAAATGAAAGCACGTTAGGAGGCCGACAGATGACCAAACTTTTTAAAGTACTGAAAATCATCGCGGTAACATTCATGGCTGCTATCGCTGCACTCGTTATCTTGTTGCTCTCAGTGCCAGACAGCCCGGAACAAGAGCTTGCCGACATTCAGGGAGACTTTGAGGCAAGCTTGGTTCGGTCCGCTTTAGTGGCCGTCGAGAGCAGCCTTCGCAACCCGGACAGCTTCGAGGTGCGTCAAGTGATCGTGGTCAACGGGATAGATGTTTGCATGACTTACGCAGCCCAGAACGGCTTTGGCGGCATGAATGTAGAGAGGATCGCGTTCGCAGGCGGCGAGGTTGCAAACTACGGCGACACTTGCTCCGGCAAGTCAGGCACCGACTACACGAGATACTTCTAATCAATGCTAAACAAACGGAGAGTAAAATGAAAAACCTTATGAAAGGACAAACCGATGACTGACACACAGGAAGACGATCCGTCAGACGACTGGTCAAAGGGTACCTCCAAGCTTCCACCCCTTGACAAACGTGGGGTCAGGCCACTAGATGACGACGAACGACAGCGGTCAATCGAAAGGAGCAAACGTAATGGCGACACAAGCATCTAACTGGCAGGATGTACCTAGAGGGAAGGAACACCCCAACGTACCTTGCCCGTATCCCTCGTGTGGTAGTGGTAATGCCTTCAGCTACAACGATGCGGGATGGGGTAAGTGCCATAGTTGTGAACGCGAGTACCCATCAAGGGAACCTACCTTTGAGTGGGCAGCAGAGAAGTACCCACCTATCCAGCGGCCAGTTGATCCTCGTACTACGAAGGTTGTTCGTGGTGACTACGAGGGTATTCGTGGGCTGAAGGCTGAGACTGCACGTACCTACGGCATCCAGTTGCAGTACGATGAGTACGACAACCCGGTACGCTACGCATTCAAGTACGCTGACAACACAAAGTACCGTGGGTACAACGTTAAGAAGTTCTGGACCAAGGAACTTGGTGGCATCACTGATCTGTTTGGGCCTGAGTTCAACGCAGGTTCATCCAAGCGTATCTATCTTACGGAAGGTGAGTTCGATGCGGCATCCTTGTACGAGGTGCTAGGTAGTTCGTACCCCGTAAAGGGTCTACCTAGTGCATCCTTTAGTGATAAGTTTCTGAAGAAGAACTACGAGTACCTCAATAGTTTCCAAGAGATTGTGTATGCTGGCGAGCAAGATGAGGCTGGTCTTCGTTCAGCCAACAAACTGTACACTGCGTTCCCTGCTAAGTTCTTCTTCGTGAGTATGACGAAACATAAGGATGCCAACGAGTTCCTTATGGCAGGTGACAGCGCAGACCTTAAGTGGGCGGCACTGAAACCACAACGGTTCACACCTGACAACTTCTATGTGGGTGAGGGGGCAGTTGAGGACGCCATTCGAACTGAGAACCCTTACGAGTATACACCCACTGGTCACGTCGGACTTGATGATAAGATCAGAGGGCTGGTCAAGGGTGGTATCATGTTTATCAAGGCACCACGTGGTACCGGTAAGACTGAGATGATCCGCTACTTTGAGGTGGGTCTACTACGTAACAGCACTGAGACACGTATCGGTCTTCTACACATGGAAGAGATGCGCAGTACTACCTACCGGGCTATGGCTACCTACCATCTAGGAGCTAACGTCAGGACCAAGGAGGACGCCAAGGAGAATGGCTACACAGAGGATCAAGTCGTTGAAGCAGCCAAGCAGGCTACCCTAGATGACCGCACGGTAGTCTTTGAGATGCGACACCACGATGACCCCATGTCTCTGCTTGAACACGTCAGGCTTGGTGCTACAGTCTACGGTGTCACGCACTTCTTTATCGACCACGTCCAGCGTCTGGCATATCTTAGTAATGCAGGGGTTGACGGGGCGACAGCAGTGCTTACATCACTAGGTGCGCAGATGGCACAACTTGCCAAGGAACTTAACGTCTGCGTGGTGTTTATCTCTCAGGTCAACGACGATGGCAGAACGAAATACGCCGCAGCACTTGAGGAAGAAGCTATCATCTGCATCAAGATCGAACGTGATACTGAATCAGAAGATGAGACTGAGCGTAATACCACAACGTTTGTGGTGGATAAGAACAGGCCGTTTGCTAAGCTTGGTAAAGCAGGGGCGGTATACTACAACCCAGAGACAACGGTACTAGAGGAGGTATCCTTTGATGTATAATTTACTAGATGAAATTGAAGACAAGTTTATAGAGAGCTTGAAGGAAAATATTAAGGAGTGTGAGAAGGACCTGCTACTACAGCGGGACATACACGAAACACCCGACAACTCATTTGCCATACTGGCTAGTTTGTACCAAGTGCTTAGGTACTACAGCGCACCATCGGACTACAATAAATTTGTACAAAAACGACGCAAGAAAATAAAAGGAACCTAACTTGAAGATTGTCGTATCAGATATTGAAACGAACGCCATCACTGGTAGCGACAAACTGTGGCTGTGTGGTGGCAAGGACATTAAGACAGGAGAAGTATACCAGTTCAACGATTGTCATGAGGACGAGGTAGCAAAGGCAGAAGCTATCAAGTGGTACGAGGGGTGTGACCGTATCATTGGCCATAACTTTATCTCGTTCGATGCCGTTCAGCTAAGCAGGTTGTTGAAGCCAAGAGTTATCGAAGGTCACAAGATCATTGATACTCTGGTCATCAGCCGTCTGATTGACTACGACATTAACATACCACCCGGATGTAAGGGTGGACCTCACTCACTGGATGCTTGGGGTAGAAGGTTGAAGATGCACAAGGGCGACTTCAAGGACTTCGACAAACATACAAAGGAGATGGATGAGTACTGGCTACAAGACCTAGATGTTACCGAAGCTTTGTTTCGTCATCTTAAGAAGTACATATATGATCCTAGCTGGGCCAAGGCTATCCGTTGTGAACATGATGTACAGATCGAACTAGAACGCACCAAGTTCTACGGCTTCCACTTCGATACACATAAGGCACAACAACTACTGACATCTGTTCAAGCTAACATGGACAAGCTGCAAGAGCAGTTTGAGTTTGACTACCCGCCTAAGCTGACAGAAGTTAACCGTATCCAGTACCGTAAGAAGAAGGATGGTACAGAGATGGCTACGGTTACAAACGCCAAGGCTAAGTACGCTCTGTGTAACAAGTCTGTTGATGGTACTGAGTTGATTTGTTATGACTACAAGAACTTCAATCCGGGTAGCCCACAGGATCGTATTGATGTACTATGGGATGCCGGGTGGAAACCTTTCGAGAAGACCAAGACGCACCAACAGTTCACAAGACTACGGGTAGGCGACAAGGCTACAGACAAAGGACAACCCATGACACAGGAGGACTACAACGAGAAGCGTGACAGGCACCTACGGTATGGGTGGACGGTATCAGAAGACAACCTGCTGACACTGCCTGAGAGCGCCCCTGAAGGTGCAAGAGCATTAGCCCAGTGGTTGACACTAGAAGGAAGGAGAAGCAGCCTAGTCGAGTGGATAGGGCAGGTCAAGGACGACAGTAGGATACATGGTAGCATACTTGGTATCGGGGCGTGGACAGGTAGGTGTTCACACAAGGACCCCAACACTGCAAACATTGCGTCACCCTTTCACGGCAAGCCTAAGTCAGCCGTACATAGAATCAAACAACAGTATGACAGTAGCCTGCGTTCGTGTTGGAATGTTTCTGAAGGTAACTACCTAGTCGGTACTGACGCGGCTGGTATTCAGCTACGTGTTCTTGCAGATTATCTTGTGCGGCACTTCAATGAGAAGGAGTATATGACAGCAATCCTAGAGGGTAAGAAGGAGGATGAGACTGACATTCATAATCTTAATAGAAAGGCCCTTGGTCTTGAACACATTACGAGGGACGATGCGAAGACATTTATTTATAGCTGGTTGTTGAATGCCGGGGTAGCAAAGACAGCAAGCATACTTCGCGTCAACGAACGACAGGCATCGACTGCACGTGATAACTTTGAGAACAGCATTGGTGGCCTTCGTCCTCTTAAGAACCAACTGATACCCTACATAGCTGACCAAGGTTACTTTACAGGGTACGATGGAAGGAAGGTACCAGTGCCAAGTAAACATAAAACGTTAGCAGGTATTCTACAGAACGGTGAGGCGTGTGTTATGAAACACTGGTTATTGCTATGGCATAAACTAGCTAGAGCGGATGGGCTTAGGTTTAAGATGGTAGGTTTTATTCATGACGAAGTTCAAGTAGAAGTAACGAGTAAAGAAGACGCTGACCACTTGGTTACACTACAACAGAAGGCCATCGGTGATGTCGGGGTAGACCTTGGTTTTATCTGCCCGCTGGACATCGAATCCAACGTAGGTAGGAACTGGTCTGAAACCCACTAAGACGTTAGTAGTTGACTAACTTCTTCTAAGGTGGTATAACTTCCACACGATAGAAGATACACAAGGGTACGACTATGTACAACGTTACTATAAAAGAGTGGACTAGTAAGGGTAGTGACTGGCCGCAAGGTTACTTCAAAGCTAAAGTATGTAAGCAATGCTCTGTTGAGTTCACACCCAACTCGCCGTGCAACCTGTACTGTTCTGAAGATTGCTCAAAGAAAGGAAAAGCTAGCCGTTACTTAGAGCGAGTGTATGGCATCACACTACACGACTACAATGTCCTCCACGAAAAGCAGGGTGGTGTCTGTGCTATCTGTAAGGGACCGGGTTTCAAACTAAAGGAGTGCCACAACGTTCTACTTGTGGTAGACCACTGTCATACGACAGGTAAGATACGAGGGTTGCTCTGCCCTAACTGCAACAGGGGTCTTGGTCTTTTCCAAGATAGCAAAGATAACATGAAAGAAGCAATAGACTACTTGACTAACCAAACTAACGAACCTATATGTTAGGTTCAAGCCAACGAAGGAGTTCATAATGGCTACTGATTATATTACAACCGAAGGTCCCACCATCTGGGCCAAGGTGTTTGAGCAGAACCGTGACTTCCCGCCCTTTGATGACAACAAGGATGGGTTCTACACGATCACCCAAATTATTGACGATGCGGAGAAAGCTAAGCTTGAGGCAGCAGGTTGCCGTAAGAAGCTGGAAACAAATCCAGATGGTCCGGGCTGGCTGTATAAACCACGCCGCGCACATACTGTACCCGGTAAGGAATGGGCAGGTGGTCCACCCAAGATTGCTAAGCCTGATGCTACGCCTTGGTCTCTTGAGGATGACGGGCTGATTGGTAACGGCAGTGTCTGTCTGCTTGTGTCACAGGTTTACGACAGCAAGAACGGGAAGGGTACTCGCCTTGAGGCTATCCAAGTACTCGAACATGTACCCTACGCAAGTGAAGGTGGTGCTGGTCCAACCAGTTTCTTCAAGGATCGTACTGGTGGTGAGGCTGCACGTGACAAGGCGGTGGTTGACTTCATTAAACCACGTGAGCCTAAGCCAGCAACTCAGAAACGTGAAGTACTAGACGACGAAATTCCGTTCTGATGTGTAAAGGAAGTACCACGGTATGCTGCTAGACAAACCACCACATGCTGACGAACGAGGCAAGTTGCTTATCGACGGTGACATTGTGGCATACCGTGCTGCCTGCTCACCTAAGTCTATGAACGACATGCGTCTTGGTCAGGTTCAGGTAGACAAGGCAATGAGTTGGATTCTGTACCAGTGCCTACCTGATGTAGAGGTGGACGACTACACAGTTTACTTAACAGGTGACACCAACTTCAGGAATGAGGTTGGTGTTACTCACAAGTACAAAGGCAACAGGCCAGACGCAAGGCCAAGCCTACTGACACACCTTAAGGCGTACTTGATTGACAACTACGTTGCAGTCAAGGAAGTACATCAGGAGGCTGACGACGGCATGGCTATTGCAGCCACTAAGCTAGGCCCTAAGTCAATCATTGCGTCAATCGACAAGGACATGTTGCAAGTACCATGCCTGCACTACAACTTTAATACAAACGATTGGAGCCGGGTATCAGAGTGGGAGGGCTTGAAGTTCTTTTACTCACAGGTTCTAACAGGTGACACTGTGGACAACATCATTGGTCTACGTAGTGTTGGTCCTGTTAAAGCTGCCAAGATACTTGCTGACTGCACGACGGAGTACGACATGTACCTTGAGGTAGTCAACGCTTACAACGGAGACTTCGACCGTGTGCTAGAGAACGCGAGGCTACTCTGGCTGAGACGGTACGACAATCAAATGTGGGAGCCACCCGAATGATTATCAAACGACATATCAAACATGCTACATGTGTTAACTTTTACTTAGAAGGCAAGCTAGTCTGCAAGGCGACAAGCACGTGGATGGACACGATGATCCAAGACTTGTTGTTGAAGGAAGGGTACAAGGTGGAAACGTATGACTAAAATAGTTGTACAACTAAACCCAGATGTAACACCAGCCGGTAGTGACTTGTCTATTGTCAATGCTGCTAGGCGTTCGTTTAATACTCGTAGTGATTGGGACTTTAAGTTGTCTCACTGGATGGATGGACCCTCAAAAGAAGTACTGGAATCTCAAGGTTACGAGGAGTACGACGAGTCTACCAGCGGTACAGTGTTCTACAAGCTTAAACCTAAAGACAAACGACTTCTTGAGTTTCTTGCTCGTGGTATGACAGCAGACGACTTCGATTATTTTGTTAGCCAAGTACCTGCACCAGATACAGAAGAGCATACCAAAGAACTAACAGAGATGCTTTGGCAGTGGCGTAATACACCTACACACGACACACCATTCAACCATACATTTATTAGCTTTGAGGTCAAGGCACCTATCTTTGTCAGGGCGCAACTTGTGAAGCATGAGTACCTGATTATGTCTGAGTTCTCTCGTCGCTATATCACGGATGGTATAGAGTTCTATGTGCCTGATGTATGGCGTGGTAAGAGTGCCAATAAGAAGCAGGGAAGTGAAGGTACATGGCAACCTGACTATGGGCATCTGGATAAGACTATGTATGCAGTTTTAGACTTGTATGACCAGATGATCTATGATGGATGTGCACCGGAACAGGCTCGTATGGTGCTACCACAATCGACTATGACTGAATGGACTTGGAGCGGTACACTAGGGGCATTCGCTAAGATGTGTACTCTACGCCTACACCCAGAGGCACAGTACGAAGCACGTATCGTAGCTAAGGAAGTATACAAACATTTGCAGGAGTACTATCCTGTAGCAGCTAAGGCTTTGGTAGAAGGACCAGACGTATGACTGACCCAACAGAGTCAACTGATATAACAGTACAAGCAACTACAATTCAATTCCAAGAGTACAAAGATTGCGGTTGGGTATGGTCACTAGGCAAAGACAGTCACATAGTCTTCTGGCCCACTAGCAAACCAAACGCTTTCCATAGGTTCACACAACGTATCCTTCTGGGTATTTACTGGAGAAAAACAGATGACTAAACTATTTCTAGCACTTGCACTTCTTATCCCAACACTAGCATCCGCCGGACCTGACAGGGTGTATGTAATGGCTGGATCAAAACACCTTAACACAGTCTATGAGTTCAACGAAATCAATCCCGGTGTGTTCCTTACATGGGAAGAGTCCATGTTGGACTTTACTGTCGGTGGTTATATCAATAGCTACAGCAAGACATCACTAGCTGTTAGTGTTGCGTATCCCATCCTTCGTGGTGAGAACTATTCGGTGGATGTGTTCGCTGGTCTA
>Ga0129324_10000396_pt1 | contig 32269 bp, 31 predicted proteins | sample CPBDNA_7_FD_96879 | JGI IMG/M metagenome (GOLD analysis project Ga0129324, IMG submission 96879) | Freshwater to marine salinity gradient microbial communities from Chesapeake Bay, USA - CPBay_Spr_15_0.2_DNA | ecosystem: Environmental > Aquatic > Marine > Coastal | place: USA: Chesapeake Bay...
CACGATGAACTGCAGAACAGCCATGGAGTGAATGCCGGGATAGATCGGGAACTTGGCAACCTTATACATGCCGCTCGCATTGTTGTTGACGTGCGCAGATGCATCGGCAGCGTCGATAACTTTCTTCTCAAGCGCTGTATAAACTTCGGAGAACGGCAAGGAGACCGGCGACGCACCCGCGCGCTTGAAGACTTCAGCAGCAAGACCTTCAGGCGAACGCACTTTCACGCCGGCAAAATCGGCAACGGTTCTAATCGGGACCGTTGAGACAAATGCTTCCTTGGCGTAAGGGCCACAACCAACAACATGCACCTGACCTTTGGTGTATTTGTCATAGAGCTTTTGCAGTATTTCCTTACCGCCGCCGTACTCACAAAACGTCCGAACTTGGTCGACGGTATCGTAACCGGCAATCAGGTCGCCGATGATGGCAAATGCCGGATCGCGACCAGAGAAATATGAAACAGCGTTCAAGTCCCCATCAAGAATACCGTTGGCGACCGCGTCGATTGTTTCGCGGTGCGGCACGACGGCTTTCGTCGGTAATACATCAATTTTAATTTCACCGCCGGTCATGGCGTCAAGTTTCGGCGCCCATTTGTCGGTCATAAATCGGTGCGCCCAATCTCCAGCCTTGGAGCTGGCTTGAACTTTCAAGGTTTTGGCATCGGCACTATCCGGTGCAGCCGACAGCACAAGCGCCCCAAGCGACAGGGCAATAAGCGATTTCTTGAACATTTAAGTGACCTCCCAATCTGATCGTTTGTTTATTTTGTTTTATTGTTTTTACAACTGACAAACTGATATATCAGTTGACATCTGATGTTCCAAATTATCAGTATCAGAGTCAAGATATTAATCCGTGAAGCAGCGTAAAAATCCCGTTATACGAGACATAAAATGCCAACCGAAGTTTCCACAAGTATGAGACCCGATACGTCCCAACCGAAAAGCCAACGGGTGTCAGCCACGCAACAAATCTATGCTGCGCTTCGGCAACAGGTGATCGACCTGACGTTGCCGCCCGGCACTCAGCTGTCAAAAAAAGAAATCGCATCAAGGTATGGTGTCAGCCAGACTCCGGTGCGCGAAGCCTTCATGCTGCTTGAGGAAGAAGGACTGGTCGATATCTTTCCGCAGTCCCGAACAGAAGTTGCCTATATTGATGTTCAAAGGGCGCGCGAGGCCCACTTTCTGCGGCGCAGTGTCGAAGTCGAAATCGCGCGGGCGCTCTGCGGTAAAATTACCGAAACACAATTGATCGATTTACGCAGCATCGTCCAACATCAAACTGCACACTTGAAAGCAAATGATCTTGCCGCCTTTACAGAGGCGGACGGTAAATTTCATCGCAGCATGTACGAAATGGCAAGTGTCGGGGGGTTGTGGGATATTATTCATGCGCGCCGGGCGCATCTTGACCGTCTCCGCCATTTGCACTTGCCGACAAAAGGCAAAGCATCTGCGATCATCAAAGATCACAACGCCATTATCGACGCAATCACATCAGGTGATCCTGACGCGGCTGAGTTCGCCGTCCGCGAACATATCAAAGGAACCGTCTCTGCGACCGAAGAAATCCGGGCACACTTTCCTGAACACTTCAGTTCACCAATTTAATCAGACCCGCATCTAAAGAAAGGCCGCCTCGATGGATACCAACCTGAAACAACCCGTCATCTGTGATGCGCAAATAGACGAATACAAAGAAAAAGGCTTTGTTGTCGTTGATGATATTTTCTCGCCGGCCGACATCAAAGAAATGACGGACGCCCTGGACGAATTAATTGAAAGCGCCCACGGTCTCAGTGATCACACCGATGTTATTGATCTGGAACCTAGCCACACGCCGGATACGCCGCGCGTGCGCCGCATTAAGGAACCTTTCCTACATCATTCAGTATTTAACAAGATGGCCAGACGACCACGCTTGATCGCAGCACTAACGGCCCTGATCGGCAAGAACCTGCGCATGCATGGCTCGAAGATCAATCTGAAGTCTGCTGATTATGGGGCGGCCGTTGAATGGCATCAAGATTGGGCGTTTTACCCGCACACCAACGATGATGTGCTGGCGGTTGGTGTCATGCTTGATGACATGACGGAAAACAACGGCCCGCTGCTATGCATCCCCGGATCACATAAAGGCCCGACGTTTGATCACCATCAGGATGGTCGCTTCATCGGGGCGATGAATCCCGAAGCATGTGACATTGATCTTTCACGTGCCGAGCAAATTACCGGCACCGCCGGATCTTGCAGTTTTCACCATGTCCGAATGGTACACGGCTCGGGAAAAAATACATCCGGCAAAAGCAGAAGGTTGCTGTTGTTTCAAATCGCCGCTGCGGACGCATGGGATATCCGCGGGATGGATCGCATTGGATCTTGGGAAAACTACATCAACACCATTATCGCCGGAGAGCCGACAGTTGAGCCCCGGCTTGTTGCAGCACCAATCCGCCTGCCATACCCAGGTCCACTGAAATCCGGCTCCATTTATGAAAGCCAATCGCTCGCCAAGAAAAAATATTTCGGCGACGATCACGCTGCATCGACGTAAGGATCCCACATGACTGATATGAAACGCGTCCTTGTCACAGAACATATGCACGAAGCGGGCTATGATGTCCTTGCCGCGCATAAGGATATCGAGATTGTTCGGATCCCAGATATTGAACGAGAGACCCTCAAGGCCGCCATCAAAGACGTTCACGGCATAGTTTTACGATCTGCGAAACTCGACATCGATATTCTTCAGCACGCAAATTCGCTTCAAATCGTATCTCGGCACGGCGTCGGATGTGACAACATTGATGTCGCGCATCTGACAGATCGCGGTATCCCGGTCGCCATCGCCGCCGGGGCAAACGCGCGCTCGGTCGCAGAACATACGCTTGGCTTCATGATTGCAGCTGCACGTGAATTCCGTATTTTGGATGATCTCGTAAAAGCAGGCCGCTGGGCGGAACGAAACGATTACCGCGCCAAAGACCTCAAAGGTGCCAAGGTATTGATCGTCGGCTTTGGTCGCATCGGTCGATTGGTCGCACCGCTTTGCAAAGCATTCGGCATGGACGTCGTGGTCGCAGATATCGCCCTTGAGCGCGACCTCGCAGAAAGCATGGGGTGCCGCGCGGTTGAGGATTTCCGGCCTGAGCTCGCGGGCACCGACTTTCTGACAGTGCATGTGCCACTCGACGAAACGACACGACATCTGATTTCCAAGCGTGAACTGGCCGCGCTAACGCCGGGCGCGATTGTCATTAACTGTGCGCGCGGTGGCATCGTTGACGAAGATGCTTTGCTGGCTGCGCTGGAAAGCGACCATATCCGCGCTGCCGCCGTTGACGTCATGTCTGAAGAACCACCCCGCGCAGACCATCCGCTGATCGCACGTAAAGACGTTCTGATGACGCCTCACAACGGCGCCGCAGCCATGTCTGCTGCAATTGCGATGGCCGAAGTGGCCGCACAAAATGTGATCGACCTCTTCGCAGGTGAACTCAAAGATGAAATGACCTTTAATCTCGAAGGACTCCAGAAACCGTGACAGATATACCAACCCGCGTGACCGCAGACGGCATGGTCCAACTCGGCATCAATATATTTTGCCGTGCTGGCGCTACGCATCAAGAGGCTGAGGCGATCAGCACCAATCTCGTAAATTCGAACCTTTCCGGTCACGACAGCCATGGCATCGTGCGGATACCACGCTATCTGATGTGGGAAAAATCCGGCAATCTGAGTTTCGGTCAGTCAGCCAGCGTGCTCATCGACAGCGACAACTTCGCGCTCATCGATGGCAACAAAGGTTTTGGACAGGTCGTCGGCCAGCAAGCTGTCGATATCGGGATCAAAAAAGCAAAACAAGCCGGCATTTGCATTCTGGCGCTGCGGCAAGCAGGGCATTTGGGACGGATCGGCTTTTGGGCCGAGCGCGCATGTGTGGCGGGGCTCGTCTCGATCCATTTTGTGAATGTCGCGCAAAGTATGCTCACGGCACCTTTCGGCTCCGCAGATCGGCGCGTCTCGACGGCGCCCGTCACGATTGGTATCGGCAATCCGCATGGCGATGATTTCATCCTGGACTTCTCAACCTCAAAAATTGCAGAAGGCAAAGTGATGGTTGCGCTCAGAGGCGGCAAAGCGGTGCCGGACGGCGCACTGATCGACGGCGACGGAAAAGCGACCACGGATCCGACCGCACTTTATGGCGAATTGAAACCTGGCGACGTGGCCGACCCTCGCAATGGCCCGGGGGCATTGCTGACCTTCGGCGAACATAAGGGCTCAGGTCTCGCCCTCGCGTGTGAGTTATTGGCCGGCGCCCTGACCGGTTCTGGGACTACGGGGCCAGGCAAAGCAACGCACAACGGCATGTTTTCCGTATTTCTTAAACCCGAATTGATGGACGATACAGACGCCTTCGGTCACGCAGTAAATGATTACATTGATTACGTCCGTGCCGCTCGCCCACGCGATCCGGATCATCCCGTGATGATCCCAGGCGACCCTGAGCGGAACGCCCGCGCGGATCGTGAGGCGCACGGCTTCGACGTTCCAGCCGGTGTCTGGAAAAGCATTTTAACTGCGGGCGAAGGTCTCGGTCTCAATCCAAACGACATGATGAAAACGGCAACAAATTAAACAATCAACGACGGAGGAATTCCATGACGGAGGCAACGTTCAAATCCCGCATGCTTGGCGGTGAAAATCTATCCGGAACATTTTTGAAAACACCGGCCCTTCAACTAATCGAGATATTTGCTAAGTCGGGCATGGATTTCATCGCGCTGGATGCCGAACACTCACCGTTTGATCGGGGTACAGTCGATGCCTGCCTCGGCATGGCACGGGCATTGGGTTTTCCTGCCCTGGTCCGTATCCCCGACGGCTCGCCGGCACAAATACTGACGATGCTTGATTCGGGTGCGACCGGCCTCGTCGTGCCGCACGTTAACACTGTCGAGAAAGCCATAGAAGTCGCCAAAGCTGCTCGGTTTGGCCATGGCGGGCGCGGCTTTGCCGGCTCGACGCGCTGGGCTGGGTATGCGACACGCCCAATGGCCGACATACTACAGCAAAGTAAAGACGAGACCGTCATCCTCGCCCAGATCGAAGAACCCGAAGCCGTCGAGGCAATTGACGCAATTGCTGCGGTGGACGGCATTGATGCTCTTTTCGTTGGCCCAGCCGATCTTGCCGTCTGTTATGGGCTAACCGATCCAGCGGCGCCCCAAGTCCGCGACGCCATCAGGCGGGTCGGCGAGGCGGCCAAGAAACATGGCAAATGCTTGGTCACCTTTGCCCCAAACACGTCATGGGTACCCGACCTAAAAGCGCTCGGTGTCACCATGTTCTTTGTTGCCTCAGAACACACATTTATTCTGAACGCTGCCAATCAGATCGCCAGTGATATATCGGGCGGCAAATGACAAAAACCGTCTATATCGGCAGCGGCGCCGGGTTTGCCGGGGACCGCCTGGATGCAGCGATCCCCGTCGTCGAAACGCTGCGCACATGCGATGGCCCCAGGTATCTTATTTTTGAAGTCATGGGGGAACGCACGCTCGCCATCGCGCAGCGAATCAAAATGCGCAATCCGGACAAAGGGTATTCGCCCTACCTTGATGAATACCTGCGGGGCGTGTTGAAGGCCTGTAAAGAAAACAGCGTTCGGATCGTCAGCAACCTCGGCAATGCAAACCCGCTGGGCGGTGCCAAACGCGTTCATGAATTGGCGGCAGAGCTCGGGATCGAAAATTTACGCGTCGCTTGCGTTCATGGCGATGATCTTTTGACCTTTATGGATGCGGACGAAATCGGCGCTTTGCCAACCATTGAAGGATTGGAAATCACCGGCAAAGAAATCGTCGCAGCCAACGCCTATATCGGAGCCCGCCCAGTTGCTGACGCGCTTGCACTGGATGTCGACGTCGTTCTGGTCGGGCGCACAACCGATGCCGCATTAGTTTTGGGCCCATTGATCCATGAATTCGGCTGGGGCGAAGATGAACTCGACCTGCTCGCGCAGGGCACGCTTTGCGGCCACCTTTTGGAATGCGGCGGACAAGTCACCGGCGGATATTTTTGCGATCCTGGTTTCAAAGATGTGCCGGGCATGGATAACCTCGGTTTCCCGATCGGCGAAATCACCGCAAACGGCAGCATCGTGATCACCAAAGCCGCCAACACAGGCGGGCTCGTCAGCCGCGCAACGGTCATCGAGCAGATGCTGTACGAAGTGCACGACCCAGCAAATTATCTGACACCGGATGTCACCCTCGACATTACCGGCGTGACGCTTGCGGAGGACGGTGAAAACCGCATCCGCTTAGAAGGCGCAAAGGGCAAAGCCCCGCCCGAGACACTCAAGGTCACGGTGTCCGCCGATGGCGGCTGGCTCGGCGAAGCGGAGATGATTTACGCGGGTCCGAACGCGCTGGCCCGGGCTGAACTCGCCGCAGATATCGTCACCAAAAGGTGCCGCAAAAACGGCATCACAGATGACATTCGCGTCGATATCGTCGGCACGAGCGCGGTCTTCGACAATGACGCATCCGACCGGCGGCGCGGCGACAATCGGCCGCTCGACGGAGAATTCAGGCTGCGCACGGCGATCCGCACCATGAACAAGGCAGACGCCAAGTACGTCAACGACGAGGTGTTGAGTCTGTTTTGTTCGGGCCCGGCGGGTGGGGGCGGGTATCGCTGCAATGTGATGGGGCAAGTAAATACAGCGTCCGTGCTTGTCCCGCGCGAGACCGTTGAGACCCATTGCGGTGCCTCGGAGGTGAAGCCATGAGCGAAACCGTCACCGTCCCGTTACACGCGGTCGCCCACGGACGGGCCGGCGACAAAGGCAACCGGTCGAATATTTCCGTAGTGCCATATTTGCCGGAAACGTTCCCGTTTCTCGTCGATCAGGTAACCGAAAAACGCGTCCTCAATCTATTTCGGCATAAAGGCGCGAGCGCAGTGGAGCGATATGTTTTGCAAAATCTACCCGCCATCAATTTGGTCATCGACGATGCGCTCGAAGGCGGCGTCAACAGTGCGCTCAATCAGGATTTGCACGGCAAAACACTGTCATTCCTGCTACTCGGTGAATTGACCGTCGATGTGCCCGTCGATTGCATTCCAATCGGCTCACGATATCGAGCGTGAAGCGTGTTAATGGTTGCGAGGACTAGATTTGTTCAAGACCCTACTTTGCGTCACCGGGTCAAATTCGCTGAACGGACACTTAACTGGCGTTACGTACAACGCAACAAGGCTAAACTGTCGTCAACCAACCTGCTAGGCTCATGCCTCTAGGCTATGGTCGCATAACATTGAAGGGGCATGCCTGTGAAAATAGCTGTGATGGGGGCAGGCGCAGTCGGCTGTTACTACGGCGCAATGCTCGCGCTTGCGGGTCATCAGGTTTTGCTGATCGGGCGAGCCACGCTTGTGGAAGCGATCTCGCAGAATGGGCTGATCCTGGAAAAGAACAGACAGCGCTTGGTGGCACATGTGCAAGCAAGCAGCGACCCGGCTGCGATTGCGGGCGCTGAGATGATATTAATTTGCGTGAAATCTGGGGACACCGAACAGGCTGCACGCGAGATTAATCCCTTTCTCGCGCCATCTTGTCAGGTGCTCAGTCTGCAAAACGGTGTTTCCAACGCGGAAACGTTGGCGGATATTCTTGGCCGGCCAGTTGAACCGGTCGTAGTTTATGTTGCAAGCCGCGTTCCCAGCCCCGGCATCGTACGTCACGAGGGTCGGGGCGATCTTGAAGTGTCTGCGCAATGTGCAAGTGATGTTGCGGACCTTCTTAACGGGGCCGGCATCGAAACACGGGTGTCCGATGATGTCATTGGCTCTCTGTGGACGAAACTTATCGTAAATTGTGCCATGAACCCAATCTCGGCAATCACGGGCTTAACCTATGGCGAGATGGTGTCGAAAGATGGGATGCCGGAACTGATAGACGACATCGTCCGCGAAGCGCTCAGCGTCGCGCACGCGGAGGGCATTTTTATACCGGACACTATTTTCGAGGTAATTCGGCAAATTCCGGTCTCCATGCCTGGACAGTACTCATCGACGGCTCAGGACCTCATGCAGGGCAAGCCGACCGAGATTGATTTTCTCAACGGCGAAATTGTGAGACGGGCAGATAAACTTGGGCTCGCCGTTCCGGTCAATCGTACATTGACGTTATTGGTCAAAAGCACCGAGAGAAATCAGCCGGCTTAAGCGGCTTTCTTTTTCGGGCTGCTGACAAACATGATCAGCGGAATAGCGAGGGCTGACGCCATGGTGTACAAACCGAACGCATTCAGATAACTGAGCAGCGATGCCTGATGAAAAATTTCATTGGATAGACGCGACAATCCTTCAACCGTATCGATGCTGCGTTCGCCCATCACCCATGGCAGTTGCAGAAGCGGATTAAAGCGCGAGATGTGCTCTGTCATAAATTCATAATTGGTGGCGGCAGAGCGCACCAACTCGGTCACGCTCAACGATATAAAGAAGCTGGATCCAATGTTCCGCAACAAGTGATAAACCGAACTGGTCTCGTTTAGATATTTTGGATCGAGTGTCGAGAACGTAACCACCGTCAATGGCACCCAGATCGTCCCGACCGCCAACCCCTGGACAATACCATTCAACACGAACTCGAACGGTGTTGTGTTGAGATTAACTGTCATCAACCACAGCCCGGCGATGACTTGCAGCGAAAAACCTACCGCGATGGATTGCCGCGGGTATTTTTGACCGACGAACCCGGCAATAAAAAATGCTGCCATCGCACCAATACCGCGCGACCCCACCACATACCCAATCAAAGAATCCGGCAGGCCAACATGTGCGCGAAGCAAGCCCGGCAAAATGACCATCGGCGTAAAATTCAACATTCCGTAGATCGTCACCAAAATGAGACCGATGGCATAGTTCCTATTGAGCAAGAGCTTGAGATTTAGGAATGGCTTGTCGTGTGTCAGGCTGTGCGCGACGAACAGATAAAACGATAACGCGCCAACGAAAACTTCGATACAGATTTCCGTCGACTGAAACCAGTCCAACCGCTGGCCCCGCGAAAGCGCGAGTTGGACACAAGCAATTGAGATGCTCAGCAGCAGAAATCCGGTCCATTCCAGCTTTACGTTGGACGTACGATGGGTGCGCGGCAATGCCAGCATCACCCCAATCGATGACATAACCGCGATCGGGAACATCAGATAGAACGCGTATCGCCAGGTATAAAGTTCAGCCATCACGCCGCCGATCATCGGCCCGGCGAACGCGCCCATGACGACCCCGACCCCATACATACCAATGACCATCCCGTGCTGATGCTTCGGAAAGATATCCAGGGTTACCGCTTGCCCGATCGGCGGCAGCGGCGCACCGGCGGCGCCTTGCACGATGCGCCAGAAAATGAGCGACTCTAGGGACATCGCTGCGCCGCAAAAATAGGTAGATACGGCAAACACCGCGACACTGCCCGCAAGCAAGTTACGCCGTCCAAATCGTCCCGCCAGCCAACCGGTTAACGGCGTCATCATGGCCGTTGCCAAAATATTGAAGGTCATCGTCCAGGAGATCTCATCGGGTGTGGCTGACATGGCACCCTGCAACTGCGGAAGTACCGCCGCCACAATCAAGATCGATGTGCTATAAAGTGTGACGCTGAGAACCACCATCGCCAAGATCACATAACGGCGCGCCGGGGAGATATCCGGTCGTGGTACGGCGGATTCAAATGTGACGTCGTGCGCCATGCAAAAAGTAACCCAGTTGACAGTAAGTCATGCAATAGTAACAATGCTTACTATTATTGGCGAGGGTTTTCAATCGTGACAAAAGCCGATCTGATCCCGGTGACGGAGGCGCGATATCTGGCGTTCTTGATCATGGAGGCGGCGCGCCTGCAGCGCACCGTGTTTGATCGCCGGGTGCGCAAAATCGGCTTTACCCGCACCCAGTGGATGGCGTTGCGCCGCGTCGGCGATCAGCCCGGCGTCAATCAATCGGAGCTGGCAGAATTACTTGAGGTCGAAAAAGCCACCGCCGGGCGGGTCATCGACAAGCTGGAAAATTTCGGCTGGCTTGAAAGACGCCAAGATGATGCTGATCGTCGCGTCAAACGCGTCTATCTGACGGAACTGGGCAGGCGGATTCATAGCGAAATAACACCGATTGCCGAGGCGATGGTCGAGGAAGAACTTGCCGGGCTGAGCGCGAAAGAACGCGAAACCCTGACCGATCTGCTGCTGAACGTGAAGCAACGGCTTCAGGACATGGCCGTAGAAAATGAACTGATTGAGTCACAGGAGCTCGAAAAAGATAATGCCTGACGATATGGCCATTCCCGACACCGAGGTCACGGACGGACGGACAGCGCCGCGTTCTTCTCGGAGGGCACTGTTGCGCATGGGCTTGCTGGTCGCCGTGCCGATCATCGCCGTCACCATCGCCGTCACGTACTGGCTGCACAGCGCGCGCTATGTCAGCACTGAAAATGCCTATGTTAAAACCAATATAGCCAAACTCGCCGCAGAGGTTTCCGGGCGCGCCATCGCCGTCAATGCCCATGCCCACCTCAAGGTTAAACAAGGCGATATTCTGGTAGCCATTGACCCAAGACCGTTCGAGATAGCCGTCGAGCATGCCAGTGCGGAGTTGGATGCCGCGCGCTGTGAAATCGAAACCCTTAGTGCGACCCTCAAAGAAGCCAGGTCCGAACTTGCGGAAGCGCAGGACCGCGCCAGCTATTTTCGCAAACGTTTCGAGCGTCAGATCGAATTGGCGCGGCAGGGCATCACAGCGGCGACCCGTCGCGACGAATTGGAAAACGATGCCAATGCGGCCGATGATCGTGTCACCATGGTGCGTCAAAAAATTCAGCGTGTGATCGCCTCACTCGGCGGCGATGGTGACCGCGGCATTGATCAGCATCCGTTGGTGCGGGCAAAGATGGCGGCGCTGGCGCAAGCCCAGCTGGATCTCGAACACACAAACGTTCGCGCCCCCGCAGACGGCACCGTGGTCAGCGTGCCGGTTTTACCGGGCGAACAGATCACAGCCGCGACGCCGCTATTTGCGATCGTTACCGACACCCCTCCCTGGGTCGACGCCAACTTCAAAGAAACCGAGCTCACACACGTGCGCGTCGGTCAAAAGGCGAAGGTCGTTCTCGATATCTATCCGGATTACACGTGGGATGCGGAGGTGCAAAGCATCTCGCCGGCCACCGGCGCTGAATTCGCGATTTTACCCCCGCAGAACGCCTCCGGGAACTGGGTGAAAGTCGTGCAGCGCCTACCGGTGCGCCTCAGGCTCATCAATAGCCCCGACGCACCAACATTTCGCGCCGGCACGACGGCAACTGCAACGATTGATACCGGCCGCAGGCGGTCATTATCGGACTTGTTCGATAACTTTACGGCATTGGCAGCATCTGGGGATTAATAGACCGCGCCTCGATACACCGGAAAGCCGAATTCTACATGATTAAATAAGGTGCTTCGACGTCATCGATTTGCGAGTTCATCAAGCGATTCTCGCAATGAACGGTCAAGAATTTCAATCCCACGGTCTATCTCGGCTTCGGAAATCGTCAATGGTGGGGCAATCCGCCAGACCGAACCTCGCTCTTTACGGCGTTTGATGTTCATACTAAGACCGTATTCATAACATTTCTTAGTCGTAATCTCGCCGAGTTCGTGATGCGGCGTACGGGTTTCGCGATTGGTCACCAACTCAATCCCCATCAGCATCCCGGCGCCGCGAATGTCGCCAATGGCTTCATATTTTTGCTGTAGATTTTCCATGTGACCGCGCAAGTATGCGCCCATGGTGCGTGAACGAGCCAACAGATCTTCGTCCTCCAGCGTATCCAACACGGCAAGCCCCACCATCGCCAGCAGCGGATCGGATACGTGACTTGTGTAGTAATTGAACCCCCGCGCGTGGATGGTTTCTTCGATTTTGTCCGTTGTGATGACCCCCGCCAACGGCAATCCGCCACCAAGGGTTTTGGACACACTCATGATATCGGGCGTCACGCCGAAATACTCAGCGCCGGTTCGCGTGCCGATCCGTCCAAACGCGGTCTGCGCCTCGTCAAAGATCAACAGCATACCGCGTTCATCGGCGGCTTTACGCAATCCTTCGATATAGCACTTCGGCGGCACCAGGACGCCACCTGCACTGATGATCGGCTCTACAATGATGGCGGCGGGTTGTCCGGCAGATGTCATGTCGAACATCTTCAGGCCCAATTCCAAGCACGCCATCGCCGAGGCTTCCTCGCTGCCAGCATCGATGTGGGGACGGTATGCGTTGGGTTCCGGGATCGCAAAAACACCCGGCGTGGGGACTCCGTAACCGCGACGGTCGCTAGCAAACGATGCCGATGATGCGGCGCCTGTTACGCCGTGCCAAGACCCGCCGATGGCGATTACTTCAAATCCGCCGGTGTACATCTTCGCCATGCGAAGCGCCGCTTCGTTGCTTTCCGAACCGGTGTTGATCCAGAGTGATTTATTTAGCCCTGCCGGCATCCAATCGCGCGCGATCCGAAGTGCTAGTTCCGCGACCGCTTCGGGGATCATGCCGCTGAACATATGATATGCAGTTTGGCCTGCGCGTTCGACGGCCTTCACGATATTGGGGTGGTTGTGTCCGATGGTTGCGCACATCTGACCTGATGTGAAATCCAGTATTTCACGCCCGGTGTCATCGCGCAGGATACAACCCTTAGCCTCGTTAAAAAGGTTTGGAAATGTGTCTCCACCATAGCGGATCAGATGCTCACGTGCCGCTTGTCGGAGTTCCTCGTTCATGATTAGCTTTCCCGCTGAGATGCGATTTTTAAGGTGTAACGTTATTGGTCTTACAATGGTATTGCCACGTTAACAGCCGAGCGTCGACGGCACCACAAGCCTAGTCGGCGATCGACAGGGCCTCGGTGGCTTTTCGCAGGATTGGCAGGTATGTCCGGGCCTTTTGCAAGTTCATACGAACAGACGGGGCATGAAACGCCAAGGCTGCGACCATACGCCCTTTGCTGTCATTGATCGGGACAGCCACTGCGACCATCCCGTCGACGAATTCCTCATCATCAACGCCGACTTTATCTTTCCGAATTTTCGCGACGGCTGCCAACAGAGCATCGGGATCACGGAGCGTGTTGTCGGTATATTTCTCAAGCTTCAGAACGGAAACCAGTTTCTCGCACTGCTCCTCGGGCAACGAACTAAGATATAGCTTGCCACTCGCCGTGCAGTGCACCGGCACGTTGGTGCCGATTGGAAGTTGGTGGCGCAACGGCCATTTCGTCTCGACACGGTCCGAATAGAACATCTCCACACCGAGCGGCAGAACGATATTACAGGTCTCGCCAATATCTTGGGATACGGCGGTCAGGATACCGTGCCGAAAGGTTTGGTCCGCCGTCGCCGCGAGCGTCAGGTTCGCCAACCGGCGCATGCTGTGCCCAATCACATAGCCCCGGCCGTTGATATCTTGGCGAATATACCCCTCCCGCTCGAGAACATTGCACTGCCGGTGCAACGTCGCCTTCGGAAGCCCCGTCGACTCCACCAAATCGACAACAGTCATCGGTAGGTCCGACCCAGCAATCGCCTCTACGATAGCGAAGACGCGCAGTGACCGGGTCGGCCTCTCTAACTTAACGTCATCCATTATTCACTGTCTGAGTTGCTCACTTAACATGTTGATAGACCCCCGCGCCCTCTTGAGTAAGTAAAATCGTCGAGAAGTCCGGGATCATAATGACGAGGAACCAAACCGCAAGTAGCGCAAAAAGATACGGCAAGGTGTAGCGCAATAACCGGAAATACGGAATGCCGGTTATACCACTGGCAACATAGAGATTGAGGCCATAAGGCGGTGTGATAAAGCCGATGGCATCACCGACCAGGAATATCACGGCGAAATGAATAGGATCGACGCCTATACCCGCAGCAATCGGCGCTAAGATCGGTGCCAGGATCAGCAGTTCTTCAAGCTACGCCTCGGGCGTTTCCCGAAGTTCCCTTGTCTCGCGCGCAACATCGGCTTGCTCTGCATCCGTTTGCGAACTGACGGAGACATACTCTCCCGCCGCCATCGACATGGCGCCGGCAACGAGACCGGCAAGGCCGGCAATCAGGATCTCCGGACGCCCCGAACCCGCAGCGGCAACACCGACAACAAGGATCGCCGTCGAGACGAGACCGTCATTTGCCCCAAGCACCGCCGCACGGAGCCAGCCAATCCGGCTCACCATATGAATTTCGGCATGCGATAGTCTGCTCATGCGCGGTATCCCTTAATTCTGGCGGTCTGCGTTCCGCATCTTTTGGGCTAGCAGAAATAGCCGCCCACTTTGATTCAGTCTTCGTTATACGAAGGTGTTTCATGTTGACGACGCACACCCCGCACATCAAAAACCCCTCTAAGCCATTAGTTTAAGGATTTTTTTGGCTGGTTGTGGGGATAGGATTTATTCAAGCCCCTACATTGCGTCGTCTAATATAAGGCTCTACGAAAAGGCAAGGTAGACGTTACTTGCTCATCGATAAGCAAGGATACCAAGACTTTCTGTTTGAAGTAGCCTTTCAGCCACAAGTGGATGTCAACCAAAGCAACTGACGTTCCTTACAAGGCGCCTCCATTTACCTTCAATCCCCCCCCAACAGCATCACCCGGCATTCGGGTCCGGGTATGACCAACTAAATGCTTTAGGCATCTCGTCGCGCCGGCCATTCCATAGCCAAACCTGCCAAGTAAAAGCCGTCGCAAGGAAACCATAGCCAGCCTCGGCCGACATCTCTGCCAACTGACTTGCCAAGGCGACAGATGGACGAGTGTTAAATGCCTGAAAACAGACTTCCAGGCCGAGCGGTCTGCATGCTTTCTCAGGATCGGTGGCAGTACGCGCCTGCAAAATCACCGGCAGTTCGCCGAAACTCGCAGCGACATCATATGCGAACCCGCGCATCGGTAATTTCGCATCTTCGATGTCTTCGCGCATATCTTCAATTTGACCGTCACTGACGCCGTTTTCAAATATCGATGCCGACGAACCGCAAGCGTCCACGCCGAAATCCCGAATTGGAGGATATGCAGGTGATAATTTACTCCCGCGCTGTGCTTGGTTCGTGATCCGACACAGCACAGCGCGCAATGCCGTACCCCGCAGCTTTCCGATCAAAAGGAAGGAAAGATCGGTGTTGTAGGGCTGGTCGGCCAAGGCCTTTGCGAGTTGCAACGTGTTGCCCGGAATGCTTTCGAGCGCACCCGCATTGCCGGCGTACGCCACATCCGCGCCGGTTATAAACTGGAGAAACCGAACGCCGATTTCAGATTTGATGCGCTGAACGACGGGCTGGTGAGGAATTTCTCTCGGATATCGCTCGGCAAGTTCGAGGTGTGTCAGCACCGATACTTTGCCGGGCTGCCGGGTCAAGTTGACGACGCCAGAAAAAACCTCGGGCCATTGCGGTTGCGGAATGCGGATACCGTTTTTCGATATGCGAAACGTGAAGCGCGATGCCGCACCGTCTTGTTCGGACCGCAATAAATCGGACTGCCCAAACGCGCCGCGGGTGGCGACGCCGCGACGATATAAATCCAAGAAAAACGAGCGGTCTTCTTGGCGAATGTCATCCGGCCACGCCAAGTTTTTGGTTTGCAGCCAAGTCATCAACTTGTCTTGCGCAAGATCAAGCGCAAGGCGTCTGGTTCTGCTCGCGCCGTGCGCCGTCTGACGGACCGTTACCGAGACCTCATAGGCATCCGAGAGTTCGCGAACGTCAGCCTCGCCTGCATTTGCCGATGGCACAAAAAGCAACAACAGTGCCATACAGCAAATGAGACGCATAGGCCGAACGCTCTTAACGACGTGACCGATCAATCAAAAATCCGACTCGCTGGAGCCGCGCGAGGCAGACCCCTGGAAGCCTTGCCCCGTGTTGACGGCGCTCGCCGGAGCACCGCCCGCCGGTCGCGCCGTCTGATTGATATTGTTCTGCAATTGCCTTGCGGCAACGGCAGACCCCGGCGACCACTGATAGATCACACCGACAACAATTTGTTTGGTGACCGGGTGCTTTGCAGCCCAGCTTGAACGGACGCGTGCACCCTGAATGTCAACCATAGGTGTGGTCGACTTAATGACTTCTTCGAGCGCAGCTCCGCCCTCGTAGTCGATTTCCTCCATCGAGTCGGCGTATGTCTTAGCCGACGAAGCATTTTCGGTGCGTGACGTAACAGCTGTATGCTCCTTTGCAAAACTTGCCAAAGTCCCCTGCGCACGGGACGTCGCTATTTTCTTGGCATTGGCCATCAGCATTTTGTTGGTCGATGGAGAACCGGCTTGAGCGTAGGTAATTAAATGGAATTCCCCGACTTCGTCGCGAACCATTTGAACACCATAAGACGTCATCAGTTCCTTGAGGCCCTCTGGGGTTTTCTTGTCCGGAATCTGCTCGCTGATCGGCTTTCCGAAATAACCCGTGGGAGCGATATTAGGGTTCCCCGTCATAATCGCATCTGCCATCGCCATCGTTTTCGGCGAGCCAAGTATCACGACACAGATCGATCCCTGCTTTTCGTTCGGCGAAACTTCTTCCTGAACGAACATCCGACGGACGCCCTTCAGCTGCGATTTTGCCGTAGCCGTGATCAGTTGACGAAATTCTTCAGTAGCAAAAATTTCCCGCGCTGCCTCTTCGGCTGCGCGTTTTTCTTCTTCTGTAGGCTCTGGATTTAGGTCGACTCCGCGATCGCCCAACTGTTTGTCGAGTTCCGCGTGTAGCAGGCGCAACGTTTTATTATAGGCAGTTTCCCAGCCGTGTTCGGCGGGCTCGTCGGGCTTTGCCGGCGTGTTTTGCGAGGTCCGGATCGGCTCTGCAGAGAAGGTGCCTTGGGACGTCGCAAGCGTCAGATCCTGTTGAATGGAGTTGTTCATATATTTGACCAACTCTGCCTTTGCGTTCAGCACTGCTTTTTCATACGCGTTCTGGCGATCATTGATATAGTTCTGATGCCCCAGCGGTGCGCTGATCGTGCCTGTCCCCGTCGAGATGAAGAAAGGCGTACCATCGCTTTTTTGGTTGTTACCAAGCGTCCACCCTTTGCTGCTCGCCCAATCTTCACAAGCGGAACCAGCCATTTCCAAAGACTCAATGACTTCTATATTGCCGGCCTCTTGACGAATAGTCTCATCCTTCGCCGCATCGGCAAGCAAATCCGCATGCGCAAAAGACGATATACCGACCATCGTCACGCCAACAAAAAGCGCCGAAGATGTCTTCAAAAGGTTTTTGTAAATGTTCATGTCATCACCTTACCACTGCTCAGAATTTTCTTTTTCGAAGGATTCGAAACCAGCATCGATTTCTTTTTCGACCTGTTTGGCTTGTTTAGCCTTTGCTTGCGCACGTGCCTTCACTTTATCCATCGGCCGCACAATGAATTCGTTGGTTGCGATCAATGCAAAGGGATCGCTGTCGGCCTTGACCACGCGCGCGCGTGATTGCTTCGGGGTTACCGAAACGATTTCAATTTCGCCAACGATGATTTCTTCGGCGCCCAGCGATTCGCCGGTATGCTTATCTTGGATGGTTTGCCCAAGCATGATCAGCTTAAAACGCTGTCCAACCTCGATCGTGCGACCGCCCTGACCAAGCACCAACTCGTTACCCGATGCAGCGGCGACCGTGACCGGATAGATCGCGTTCAGAACTTTCTCGCCAATTTCACCGGCAGCGCGCTGCGATAATTTGGTCAGCACACCACCGGCGGCGCCGGATTCGGTACTGGACGCATAGGTGTCAGCCCACTTGATCTGACCTGTCGCGGCGTCGATGACGCGATACGATACACCTATATTGCCGATATAGGTGGTGCGCGAAACACCGGTAATCGACGATGAAATGGTATTTTTACGCGTTGCAGCTTTTGTGATGGTTCCGACAAGCACCATATCGGCGCTGACCATCTGACCGAGTTTGGCCAATTCCTCAATCGGCGTTTGGCCGGATGTCACGATGCCGAGTTCGGCTTGCTGTTCGGCCAGATAATCGCGATCCAGCAACGCAAATTTACGGGTCTGTGTGAGGAACGTAATCAGGCTCTGGCCGAATGCCTCGCCGATGATATCGCCGTTTCTAGCCGAGATGCTGGGATCGATACGGAACGGCATGACGGCAAGACGCTTGCGGTTTAACTGTGCCGAGCGTTTGAACTTTGCCACCACGACTTCAAGGTCCACGGTTGTCAGATTGCCGAGCGCGGGGTCGACACCGCTGCTGACGATCCGATATTCCCTGACCGTGCCCTTTGTCTGCGACGTCACCGCCTGTGCGAAAGCTTCGGATGCCGCATAGGAATCGCCGCTCTCACTCGACGTGCTTACCTGCGATGTCGCAAGTGAGGTCTGTGCGGCAACCTGCGCGCCGTTCACCTGCTCAATCGCCATTCTGATCCCGTCGTAAATGGCATCACTAAGCGTTGGCCCGCTCCCTTGCGAGCTGACAGTGACATATTCGATTTGGGCCTGCGCCGGTGCGGTCCATAAAAAACCGCACAACACATAAGCAACTACGCCAACGAACAACCGCATTTTCAATCTCCAACGCCCACGTTCAGTAAGATGCCTCTGCGCCATGGCACAGAGGAGACCGATTTACAGTTCAACTTGTTCCATCGCGTCTTCGGCGTCCGACACGTCAACCTCGTTTTCTTGGCCGAACGTGATCAATGTCGAGGTGTTGTCATACCATTTGCTGACCAACGTCGGCAGCTCGGACGCAACGTACAAACCGGACACCGCACCCTGCGCCAAAGACACGGCACGGAATGCCATCAGCGGATTGCTGCTGATCTGGCTGATCGTCGATTGCACCTCGTTTGCATATGCCAGCACCTCGGGCACGATCAACGATGAGTTCAGCGTGCCCAAGGCATAGACCGGCAAAGCCTCGGCATACTTTTCACGGCCTTGTTCATCGAGCTTTACGCCGGCATCGAGCTTTTCACGGATCAGCGCATCGTTTTCCGCGGTCAGGGCCGTCGCGCTCTCCAACTCGCTTTTATCCGCGATACCACCCGCCAGTAACTCTGCTGTAGCCTCTACTTTTTGCCGATCAACATCGATCTTGAGCGCTTCCTGCAAAATCGTTTGTGCCTGCAGCATCAACACCAATGCCGCCTGATAGCGCCGGACGATCCGGTTATTGGTGTCTACATCGGCCGTAATTTCACCGGCGCCTTCCTTCGGAGGTTCCGATGCGCGCGCAGCGCCCGAGATCGAGGCCGTCTCTTGCGTTTGAGAACTGTTCAATGAGTCATTCACCGACGTTTTGCGCGCCGATGTGCTTGAGGTTTCGTCACTCGAAATGACCCCCTTCATGCCACTTTGCATGGAGTTGCCCACACTGGTGAGTTGCTTGTCCAAATTCTCCATCGTTTGGCAGGCGCTCAAAGACACAACAAGAGCGGACAGTGCTGCCCCTCGCCCCAACCTTCCAAGAGTGGTGTTGGTCTTTTTATTCACTGCTGTTTCTTTCTTCATAGCCCCGGTTCCCCTCATCGTGAATTTTCCAAAAAAATAAATAAAATTATAAAAGCGCGCAAAAAAGAGATGCCGACAGCGCCCAATGACGCTGCCGGCACGCGTTATTACAATTCGATCTGCTCCATGACGTCAGTCGCTTTGCTGACGTCGATGTCGTTTTCCTGACCGAACGTGATCAGGGTTTTCGTGTTGTCGTACCATTCGTTGATCAGCCCCGGCAGTTTCGTGCCGACGAAGACACCGGCCGCTGCACCTTCTTTCAGCTTGCCCAACATTGCCGGATCCGACACGAGCTGACTGCTCGACGAGGAAATGCTGGTGACATAGTCAGCGGCATCTTTCACCAAAAGTGCACCATCGAGCGTGCCCTTAGAGTAATAAGGGACGGCCTCGCCATACTTCTGTTTACTTTCAGCATCCAAGTTGCTGCCCTCAGCAATTTTGGCGGCGATCAGCTTGTTGTTTTCTTCGGTAACTGCGGTCGCCTTTTCGAGAGTTTCGTCATCGACAATTCCACCGGCCAAAAGCTTGGCCGTCTCAGCAGAGCGATCACCGGCGTTTTTGATGCCGAGGGCAACAGACAGAAGCTCCTGCGCTTGCAAAAGGTTCGTCAACGCGGACTGATAACGCTCAACGATGCCGTTCCCCTGGCCGACCAGACCATCGACATCCACGGCGCCGCCGGATTTCATACCCGGGACCGTGACGCAGCCGGCCGTTGCCGACAAAAACACCGCCACGAAAGCCGTCGACACTATTTTCCTAAGTCTTCTCATTCTTTTAGATCTCCTCATCATGATTCGTGATTAATGGTTAGTGCTTAACGTAGATTCTTCATGTTCATTTGATCGACGATAATCGATCCAGCCTGCTCCCCCGCGAGGGAAAGAGCATTTCGACGCGCCACATCGGCGTCGGGACCCAATCCGGAAAATTGGACCGGCCCGACGGATGCGACCTTTTTCGGCAGGCGTTTGGCGATGTTCCAAACTTCACCCCGCACAGAAACGTAAACACGCTGCAGCCCGCTCACCGGGTCGATGTCATTCACGCCAACGTCCATGGTCCCGAGCGCGAAGAAATTTACCTCGCAATCGCGCGCACCATCGATCGCCAGTTTGCGGGTTTGACGCGTCACCGAGTCGGCGACCGAAAACTCATCGGCGATAACGGCCGGTTCGGCGCCGCCGCATTCGCTCACGACGTCCCCATAATCGACAACCTCAAAGCCGGCGACCGTCAGTTGTTCGCTTATCTTGGCGTTGATATCGGACGAGCTCGAGGCGCGGTACTGAACCTTATCGGCTTTACGAACCGTGCTACCCCCGGTGACGGTTTTAGCCATCGACTTGCCCGATGCGCCAGAGACCGTGGTCCCGCCACTGCTGGCGATCGACTCTTTCGACTTCGCTTGTGCTTCCGCCATGCTGATGTTGGTTTCTTTCGCCTTGAACGACGTGCGAGCCGCGGCCTCACGCGCAACGAAGACGAACGCAAAGTAACTCCCTTCGCCCATCTGCGCACCGGCAGCGGAATTCGAATTGAGCATGGAATCCACCGCCCCACCGTCAACACTCATACGAATAACGACGTTGTAGGAGCTGCTAGACTCGTCGGACATCTCATCGATTATGCTGTAATCCACGATGTAATCGTCCAACGAACCCAGGAACTGGGGCTCCATTGCCTCGTAGGAGCGCTTCTTTGCGGCGTTGAATGAGGCCGTATAGCGCTTCCATGCCGCAGCCTTCGCGGCTTCGATGGTTTTTGCCTTCATTTCGGCGCTTGGGCTGCTCGAAAACAAGCCGCCTTCGTATTTCGTGGTGGCTTTGCCCTTAACTTTCACTTCCTGCGCGGAAACGCCGGAAACCGCCAAAATCATCAAACACAGGCTTATCGTCAAAATTCGTATCATCTGCACCGCTCCAATATCCCTTCAAAAGCTTTTAGTTGTTCCAAAATATTCTCGGTCTTCGTCCGTTTGGAAAACCAGTCTGACGAACGTTCGGAAATCTGTTTTGTTAAGCCGTTCGATAACTCAAAAAACACCTGCTGGTAATATGACCAGGGATCACCCTTCGTATCGTTCGCGATCTTTGTCACAATAGTACTGTTACGAAACGAGCCACTTAGATACTTCCGGCCTGACAGAGGCTCTGACACTTCGAGACTATAGCCAGTTACATACAGCCACTTCTCTTTGACTTCGTTTTTACCAAGTTGCTTACTTGCAAAACCCGTGTATTCGATTTCCATCTGGTAGTCGGGCTCTGGCAACTGAAAACTAAAAACGGATCCATCGGCAAATCTCGCGGCCATAGCACCACCAATCGCCTGCCCCTTGGAGAAAGGGAGCACGGCGACATCTTGGTTTACCGAAAGGAATTTCGTGAAATGCTGACCAACAAAGCCCTTGAACGCGCTTTCGCGTAGGGGTGAAATTTCGGTCACTTTTTTCGCCGCCCGATCCGTTAGGTCGACGTTCACCAACTGAATGTAATTCCTGTATTTCTCTTTGATGACAAGATTTTTGAGCCTTGCAACAAACTCGTCGAAAATATTTATGCCATGAATGTTCGTCAGGTACATCTCACGAACGCGTCGCTCCAAATATTCCTCCGTCGGCTTTTCTTTCGAACCGTCACGTAACTGAATACTAATCGGATGCGCAGCGATAATTTTTTTCTCAGCAAAGTCGAAGGCTAATATTTGAGCGTGTAGATCGATCGAAACTTTGTAGTCATCACCATACTGAACGATCGAGACGTTTTCCCAATCAAGAGCGAACGCGAGTGTTATGGCACCCGGGTCATTAGACTGGTTGAAGTCGAGTTCAAAACCTTCCGGCATATTCGCACGCAAGCGCTTCATCAATTCCGCCTGAAGGACATCTTGTTCGTTGTCAGGCGTGCTCTCAGAAATCTGATATGAAAAGGGAAAACGGACGCCGACGTCCACATTGTCGGAAATGAACGCAAAACCGGCGAAATATGCCTTCTCGATCGGGGCCGCGCTTACAGGCGCAGCTGCCACGATCAACATTGCCAGCGAAAATCCCAGCTTGGCGAAAATCACACGCATCAGTCTATCTTCCTCATCAATACTTGATCGCCCGAGTGAGAAGCAGAGAGGTCGATCCCCATCTGCTTGGCAACGGACTGGAACGCATTCGCGACGCGCCCGGCGCCGTCCACCGAATTACACGCCACCTCCAAATAGCCGAAAGAGCGTTCGACGACGCGGAGCGGTCGGCAGGATTGATCCTGAATCAATTCTTGAACGAGCGACGACGCGGCCGTGTCATCAAGGCCGCGAATAAACACCGATACTTTTGATTGCGGCCCATACGCCGGCGACGTGATAGGTGCGGCAGTGTTCCCGCCGGTGTTCGCCTGCGCGGCACAACCGGCCAAGCCCAGCACGACACAAATAATTAGCGGAGACTTCATAGAAATCGTGATCAGGGCTCTCAATAATCTAACTCCCCCTGTTAAATGCCCGAACTCCAGACAGACGTCCCAATAAGTAACTATGCCTTCGTTGCATACAACTAGTAAAAAGTACCAGCTAAGGGGCTGTCCCAGATAACCAAGGATTTGGGTTATCATGGGATCTATGCGCAAGAGTAGGCTGAGTAGGTATAAACAAAATCGTTTGATTGAGCATTTCGTTGCTGGCACGACGGCTCGAACTGCGGCGAGCCTATGTGGTGTTAATCGCAAGACGGCGGCTTTTTACTTTCTCCGTTTGCGCGAGATCATCGCCCTGGAACTAGAGGCTGAAAGTGAGGCCATGTTTGGCGGTGAGATTGAGGTGGATGAAAGTTACTTCGGTGGCAAGAGGAAGGGCAGGCGTGGACGTGGTGCTGCGGGAAAAATCCCTGTATTTGGCTTGTTAAAGCGCGGAGGCAAGGTCTATACGAAGATCATCCCTGACGCCTCATCAGAAACTTTAATCCCTATTATCAATCGTAAGGTCATTCCTGATAGCATCGTCTATTCAGACAGCTGGCGAGCGTACAATGTGTTGGATATTTCAGATTTTCATCATTTTCGGATCAACCATTCTGAACTCTTCGCAGACAAGCAAAATCACATCAATGGTATTGAGACTTTTTGGAACCAGGCAAAGCGCCAGATGCGCAAATTCAACGGTGTTCCAAAGGTCAATTTTGGACTATTTTTGAAGGAATGTGAATGGCGTTTTAATAACAGTGACCCATCAATTCAATTATATTAATTGAGACAATGGGTTAAGCAGAATATGGGCTAATTACCTGGGACAGCCCCCCAGCTAATTATCCACAACCCAGAGCTTTTTTCATCTTGCTTTTACATTAATAAAAACCGATGCGAGATTTAGTTTTAACAAAACTATCTTTACTTGTTTCCCTGCGTCCGCGATCCAGATTTCGCTGAATATCTGTTGTTTTCATCGAACAGCGCGCTGTTTTCCCGGTATCCATAAACACGCCTTTCCTATTGAGGTGTCGCTAAAGTGATATGTGTCTCGACAATATTCGCACTTTCATCGCGGTTATTTATTGTCGCGGCGTCCGACGACCGAAACTGCGATACAATTGCCGCAACCGGCTGCTCTCCAAAGATCGTATAGATGCTGAAATCAATCGCTTCGCGCTGTCTCAGCGGTACATCCAAGTCGAGGTCCAGCGCGCCGCGCACAGGCTGATCGCCGCTCAGGCCCTCGACACGCGACGCCGCTTCAATAAGCCGCCCGGACTTTCGCGCAACGACGACACCCGCAAACCGCGCCGGCGTCTCGGGCGTGATACGAAGCCGAAAACCACACGGCCGCTCGCCTGCCGGATCATACGGACGCATCACCGGTTCCATTTTGGAAAACAGAAGGCTGGCACATCGCTGTCCCGACGGCGGATATTTGCCGAACACCTCGACGCGCCCGAGTGATTGCGGTGGCGGCGGTGCGGCCTTGGCCACGGCGCTCGGTTCGGGAACCGCGGCGTCTGCCGCCATATCGTTGTCACGCTGATGCCACGAGAGCGCGCCCCAGAAAATGCCGATAACGGCGGCCCCGGCCAACAATGCCCCGTAAGGCGTTCGGCCATGCCCGCCCCGCACGACCGGCATCATTGCTTGAGAAACTTTCGCCGGCGGCGTGCCTGCCAGCAAACCGATCACGGCCAGCGCATCGGCGATCCGCGCACATGGATAGACCTGCGTTCCGCCTTCGCGCAGCAGCGATATCGCGCGGTCCGCATTATCGCCGTGCGGCACGATCACGCTCACACCGTCGCCGGCACTTGAAAATATCTGCGCAGCCGCCGCTATTTTCTCGTCGATATGCTCGACCGGTTCGACCTCGAGATCGTAATTTACCCGCCCCGTGACCAAGTACGTGTGCGCGGCATCAACGTCTGGCCCTGCGAGTTCGTGCGTGTTGGATTCAGAAACGGCATGTGCGAGAAACACGGCAAGCTGCCAGCTCTCGCCCGAGCCGACCACGCCCGAGAGATCCAATCGATAACTTTGCCCACCGAATTCGCGCGCAATGACACCGCTTCCCGGACGGACAAAATCGTCGTAGGCACCGCTGATCGGCAGCACCTGCGAGGTGCGCTTCAGGCACACCATGGATTGCGGCGCGCGCTCGGCGGTTATTCGATCAATCGCGACGACACCACCCGTCGTTGCGATCAATATCCGAACAATTTTCATCGCATATAAAGCCTGGATTTCGGGTCATACAAAAGCTGCAGAAGCTTATCCCCTTCTTCGGCGATAAGCTGGCAAATCCGTCGCCGCGTTGGCGGCAGATCGAACGAGAACGGCTGCTCGGCAGAATCCACGATCACCAAACTGGAGACACCCGGATCGTCCGCTTCAAATTCGATCACGACATAAACCTGTGCATCTTCCGCCTGACTTTTCTCCATGCGGATGCGACAGCCCGGTGCATTGCGAACGATATCGCCCGCACTCGCGGCGCGCGCCTCGTCGAAGGCAAAGCTACTGTTGGCGGCCAGCATCCGATGATACAGCTTACGCAAGTGCGGATGCGCCTTCAGGGATACGGCGAACCGTTCGTCAGGCAAGCGCCGCGCGCAGGCATAGTCATAAAGCTCGCTCGGCGAAATTCGGGGCGCCGCCGCGTCATGCGCATCGTCAAAAAGCTCCTCGCCAAGCGCCTGGTCAACGAATTGCCCGCGTAGCGCCTGCAACTGCATGTCGTCGGGTTTCAAAAAATCACTCATCATTTTTCACCGTACAAAATCTCAAATCGTTGTGCGAACAAGGCGCGATCACGTTCAAACATATCATCCAGACGTTGCTGGTAACGCGTTAAAGTCCGCAGGTAGCGCTCCAGAACATCGGCGATCTGCAGCACCGCGCCGGCGCCGACATAGAACCCCGCAACATGTTCGTCGTCGCGCAACGACGCCGCATCGAACCCTTTGCGGGTCATCGCCTTAAAAGCACGCTCGGCGTCCAATAGGATCTGCGCATGCTTTTCAGACGGAACATCTTCGTCCGGCACGGCCAATTGCGGCGCCGCATTGCCCGGAAACGCAATCACGTTATCGGCCCCGGCAGCGGTCGCCGTCCGACCGTCCCGACCGGAATGCCCATCAACACGACCATGCGAATAAATTGCCCACAATGTCGCTTTTTGCAGGGCCTCCAGATGCGGCTTCAACCCGTGCAGCGTGTCGTAAAGCGTTTGATATGAATGCGCCCCTTCGCAAGACAGCCGCGCGGCCAGCGTGCCCCGCGAGAGCCGCAGGTCGTTGCTGATCGCGGACTGCACCGCACCGAAGGAATCCAGCCGAAGAACGGTCAGCGGCAGCGCTTCGACTTCGGGCCCAAAAGCCGCGACGTTTGCAAGCGGCTTGCGCTCTCCCTCTTTTTTGAAAAATTTGATCGCCGATGCGGGCGGTGCATCGATCACCTCGAAAGGCGAACGCCACGGGCCGCCCGGCATATCGCCGAGTGCGTCCTCGCTGGCATCCCATTCATCGCGCTCGGCACCGAACGGCGCGGCATCGTCTATCGCCACGCCGATTTCACTGGCCGCGAACAAGCGATACAATTTGATCATCGCTTCGGCGGCGCCGGCATAACTGACGAATGCATCGCCGGTGCTCTCGAGCCAAAACGCTAAGATCGCCTGATCGTCGATGACAATACGCCCGTCCGGACTTCTGTCGCTTAAAAACCGATAGAGCGTATTGAAGCGCTCTTCATGCACGGCGCGGGAAAAATGGCGGCGGCGATAGGACCTGAGAATTTTTGCCAATGCATTGCTGGCGCCGCGGATTTCGGCCTCACCAGAATCGCCCGCGCAAAGCGCCTCAAAGGTGCTCTCGATCTCGGCGTGGTGGGCGCCCGCTTCCATGCCGATTAAAAATTCGAACAACGCCGCCAAGGAAACCATGCGCCCGAAGTAAATGTGCCAGGGCGCTTCGCCGGCCGTGCCGGAAACTCCCTTCGGCGTGACCGCAAAGCCCGGCTTCTTCCAACCGGCAGCCCCGACGTTCTCGTCGAACCATGCTTTGAATTGCTGGGGACTCGGTTGGTCGGCGGCCAGCAACGCCATCCACCTTCCCTCTGCGCCCGGCCAGGCGGCATCGATCATCAAGACGAGATGACACACCGCATAAAGCGGCTCGTCGCGGTTTTGCGCCGACATGTGTTCGCCCGCAATCACCGCCGACAACCACGAAAGATGCGCCTTATTCCGATACCGCGGGCCGCCGCTTGCCGACGTCGCATCCGCCAGGCAGCGAAAGTCCGCCAGCGCCTCACCATCGGCGCCGCCTCGCGCAAGTGTGCGGATCGGATCTTTCATCTGCTGAAGACGCCCCCTATTCAAATATCTGTGCACTGTAGTTCTAGAGGAAACACGCACAAGACGTAAGCCACCTAAAATACCCCAGGCAACATCTGCCGTGAAAACCCGTTTTCCCGACGGTCTCACGGCAGATGCACGCCTTTCGCGCACAGATTGTCGCGACAGAGCCATTAACGGCTCCACCGCACGATGGGGCCAAGCTTCGGCAGCGGACGAGGCGTGACCGGCACTGCCACCCGAGCCTGCGCCATCGCATATTGCTGAAAAGCTCTGTGCCGCGCATGGATGCCGGTCTTAATCCCAGCCTGACGGCGCAGCAGCTCGTCTTTCAGCTTGGCCGCAGCGATCTGCTGATCACGCGCACGTTTGAAGTTTTTATAGAAGTCGCCGCCCAGGTATTCGCTGAACGCGTCCAGGTCGGAGGACGGCGGCGCTTTGCGCGTTGGCGTCGCATCGGCGGTTACCGTCCAAACATCGTGCTGGTTCGCATAACGCTTTTCCCACTTCAGCACCTTACTGACATAGCCCCGCGTATAGCTGTGCGGTCGACCGTTTTTGATGGTGCCGCCGTTATAATGCGATAACGCCAGATCCCAGCGACCGTTATAGCGGTCGATCAGCTTCGACAGAAAGTCTATGCCCATGCGGATGTTGGTGCGCGCATCCCAAAGATGGTTCGCCCGCACGCGGTATTCACCCCACGCGGTCGCAGGCATGATCTGCATGACGCCGCGCGCACCGGCACTGCTGAGCGCACGCGCCTGAAAATCGGATTCCACTTTGGCGACGGCCAACGCCAGCGACGGCTTCAGGCCGATCTGCTGCGCTTCATAAACGATCATTTCCTTGATCGCGTTGCGGTTGCTCGCCTGCGCAGGTGCAATGTCGAGACTGAGCAGCGCAAATGCGAATACAAACGTTGCACTGACAATACGGGGCATGAACGCAGTCATGGCTTTACCTCTTTCAATCTGGTGATCCAATTTTCGGTTAAAGTCGTTACGGTCAGGTTCGGCACGCCGACGCGCGCGCGCACCGCCATCGCATCGCTCATGCTGAGCGACGGATCCAGGGCGAGCACCGCGTTGCCGGTGGGCGCGAACGCCGATGGGTCGATGGCATTGAGCTCCGCATCGAAAAATGCACCGTTATAATGAACGATCACGTCACTGGGTGCCGTCGGCGCGGTCGATGTTTTTGCCGTGTCCGGCTCGACGTTGGCCATTTCGATTTTTTCGGCCTCGATTTGAGTGGGGGTGGATATGTCTTTGGAAGCGGATGCGACCTGACCGGCGCCCATCGAAACCATGGTCAAAACCATGATTGAAAAGAAGCCCATCGCCAACGCCAAGGCGATCTCGGTCATCGCGTTATCGGGCTGCGTGCTGCTTTGGCTGATCTCGGACATCTGCGCTCTCCATCGTGTTCACCTAGGTAATGGAGGCGCTAGAGCCGTTTTTCCGAACTGTTTTGAAGTTTTTTATTTTACTTGCATCCGTACCCACGTGCGTGCCGGCTATTCGGCACGCACCAGGCGAATGCCACCCGCCTGAGAGACAACCTCACCCGGCAGATCAAGGTGTTCCAGCAGGCGCACGAAGTTCGTCTCCAACGCCGCAAGTTCACTTTCGCTATACAGCGTCAGAATGGTCTCCGCGCCCTCAATCCGGGGCGTGCCGAGATCGACATGCCCTTCGAAGGCCGGCACAAATTCATAAATCAGCGCCAGTTCATCGGACGTGAAGCCATCGAAAGTCAATGTCACCCAAGGGCCTGTGGGCACGGCGGCCAATGAAGACCCTGGCTCTTTAATCGTCTGCTCGGGGACCGGCCGCTCGGCAAGTTTCGGCTCGGCGACCGGCGGCTCGGCAACCGGTTTCGCATCGGACAGCTCAGCGCCGCCGTTCTTCAGCAGCGATATAATGTCACGGCCCAACACGCGCGCCATTTCGTCGGCTTGCGAGGCGGCTTCTTCGAGCATGCAGTCGCGGCCGCAGTTCTTCGGCACGACACGGTCGAACGGGAAGCTGACATCGAAGGATCCCAAACGGTCCCCCGACACCACATCAAGCACATTGCCTTGCATGCTGCTTTCGATCTGCCGCGACAAAACCGGCCCGTATGTGCGCACGAACATAGAATACGTGACGACCGCATCGGGCGAAGCTTGGCCCCCGGAAGCGATCTCGCTCAACAGATTTGCATCGCTCCCGGCTTGCGTTTGCAACGACGCGCGACCCAATCCCATATCCGCCGGCAACAACGGCGTAACGCCGGTTTCAGCCAAACGGCGGACAAGGTTTTCTTGTACTTTGTCAAAAAGCGGAGATGAAGACGGCACCGCGTGCCCGTGACCGTCGAGGCCGACGACCAATACCCGCTGCCCCGCCGACGCATCCATAGCCACGCCGCCGAAACCTGCGATTGCCGCGCACAAAACAACGATAAATTTTTTCAACATCTTCATCACCATTCAAAAATATTCGACAAGGTAGCTGGATTATTTGACGGTTGCACGTGCATCGACCTGCAATGCGGTCGATGTCGGCGTTTCGCCGTAAGCGATGCCGCCGCGCGTGTCGGGCAATGTCACCATCATGCGACGGACGGCATCTTCGACGATCGAGTAATTCATCTCCTGATCCATTTGGTGGCTGCTGGCCTTGATGGCGCCGATGCTCAGCGATGCGATGTCGAGCGGAAATCCGCCATCGCCGCGGGACGTCGCATGGCGGGCGATCCACAACAGTTTTCCTTCATCGCCGTCGCCCGCGTGGCTCGGCTGAAACATCCGCAAGCGCAGATCGATGCTGCGGCTCGACCAGATGACAAAATAGTCGTCGGACGACGCCATCAACTGGGGCTCGATAAATGCATCGCAGCGGGCACCTTTCAGAAACCTATGTCTGTCATCGGGATTGGAAACGTCGAGCGTCAATCGACGCGCCAAGTCACGCCGCTGATCGGGCCCGATCACCGTCGGCACCCTTTGCGACAGATGGCGCGCGACGGCACGCTCGATAAACGTTGCCATTTGCGGCGAAGACGGGCCGACGGAGACCGCCGGCAACACCGCGACACACGCCGGCGCGACGCGGAAGAACTCATCTTTCAGATCGGCCCGCACGGTCCGCGCCATTGGGTTCGCGGATTGCTCGCCTTGGTTCAGATACTCGGTCTGCGCACACCCCGTCACGGCCAGCATCGCTAAAATCGCGAGACAAAGGTTGCGTCGCACGTAAGAAAAACTGCGGCTGTCCATTATATCCCTCCTCCGGAATTACATTTTGCAGACGGCGACAAATCGACTTTCCCCAAAACAGCCGCACCGTCCACAGATACATTTTCGACAAATAACCGCTCACCCCGCAAAACGTAGGATGCACGGATTGATCCGACATCGGCATACCCTTCACCGATCATCTGACCGAGACCGGCAAGAAGGCGGGCATCGACGCGGCGCGGGAACAAGCGGACCGGCGTGCCGCGCAAACCACGATGGCGCGCATGTATTTTCTGAATGGCTTGGCGCTCTGCGGGCGCGTGCCAACTGCCGACCTGACGCATAAAGCCGGAATACTTATCGAGATTGAGGTCCCAAGCCTCGCCTTGCCGACCGACATCGGCATACAGGCGGCCATCGTTCGTATGCATCGCAATCGTCAAGCCGTAGCACCGCGCCATCGTCGAGAACAAACGCGCCCCCTTGGCGCCGGTCGGCCATGCAATTTCGATGGCGGGACCTTGGCCGTGTTCCAATATCCGCAATCGGGTGCGACCGGATTTAACGTCTTCGTCCGAAACCCGCACCACCTCGGACACCGCCGACGCTTGTTCGATGGAGACCGGTTGAATGGCGCCTGCTTGAGCAGGCTGGCGACGGATTACGTCCGGTCGCGAAGGTGTTGCCGATACCTGCAATATTTGCGGCTTCGGCGGTGTCGGCGGCGTCGGTGACTTTGGCACAACGCGCTCCGGCGTCACGGTCGGCTGTAACGGCGGATAGGCGATGGCCGGCTCGGCCTTTTCGATTTTCCGTGGCTGCAACGGCGCCGGCACCTCGACCTCAACAGATTTTTCGGGCGCAAGCTCAATGGGTGCGGGCTCAATGGGTGCGGGCATCTCAGGTGCCGGGATCGCGGCCTGCTCCGGTGCGACGTTTTCGGCGCTGAGGGGCGGCGGTGCAGGCAGGCGAACCGATGCCGGTGCCGGTACCGGTGCCACAGGCGCCGTTTGCTCGGCCACCACCTTAACGGGCGCCGCCTTTTCCTGCTTCGGTAGCGCCTGGGCTTCCTGCTTTTGAGGCGGCTGCGGCATATCGGTTTGCGGCCACATAAGCTGCGCCAGCCAGATCACGACCACCATGCTGAGCGCGACGGACGCGTTTCCAGGCCGAATTAGCGACCGCAAACCAGATACGCCGCTCATCGTCATTTCGCCAACATGCGAGCTGCGAACAGCTCCATGTCATCGACCAAGCGAACAAGTTCTCCGGCCCGCTCGGAGGCACTCATATATTGCGGTGCAGGTGCGTCGTCGGCCGTCATGTCGGCCATTTGCCGGGTTGCATCCGCAACCATGTCAGAAGTGCGATCTTCACCGACGATGCGTTCGCCGATAAGGCGTTCACCACCGGACTGCGGCGGTTGCGTGACCCGGGCCACCGGAACCTCGCGCGCCTGAGTGATCGGTGGCAGTTGTTTAGTCGCCTTCGGCGCGACCGGCGCGGCTTGAGGTTGAGTTGCAGGCTCAGCCGCAACGGTGCGCACCGGCTCGGCAACAGGTGCGGGCTTTGTCACGGTTGCGGGCTTCACCTCGACCACTTTCGTTTGGACGACCGGGTCGTCCTGC
>Ga0129324_10000399_pt1 | contig 32238 bp, 32 predicted proteins | sample CPBDNA_7_FD_96879 | JGI IMG/M metagenome (GOLD analysis project Ga0129324, IMG submission 96879) | Freshwater to marine salinity gradient microbial communities from Chesapeake Bay, USA - CPBay_Spr_15_0.2_DNA | ecosystem: Environmental > Aquatic > Marine > Coastal | place: USA: Chesapeake Bay...
AAAGGCGGCATCTTGATTGAGGTCCGCACGGAAGGCCCGGCTGATGTGTCGGCGATGCGGGGTCAATTGGGCGCGCTTGGTCTGGGCGATATTTCGCTACAGGAATTCGGCGCACCCACAGACGTGCTGATTCGTATCCAACGCCAAGAAGGCGATGATGATGCGCAACAAAAGGCGGTTGAGGCGGTTAAAGCCGAGCTCGGCGCAAGCGTGACATACCGCCGCACTGAATTTGTCGGCCCGAAAGTTTCCGAAGAGTTGCTTGCCAGCGGGATTGAAGCTGTCTCGCTCGCGATTTTGGCGATCTTGGTCTATATCTGGTTCCGTTTTGAATGGCAGTTCGGCTTGGGTGCTGTGGTCGCGCTGACCCACGATGTGATCACGACAATCGGCATCTTTGCGCTATTGGGGCTGGAATTTAACCTTTCGACCGTCGCTGCCGTGCTGACGATTGCCGGTTATTCGATCAACGATACCGTGGTGGTTTTTGATCGCGTGCGCGAGAAATTGCGTAAATTCAAATCCATGCCATTGCCCGAACTTTTGAATTTTGCGATTAACAAGACACTGTCGCGTACGTTGATGACCTCTGTGACGACGTTGATCGCTTTGTTGGCGTTGTTCTTCTTAGGCGGCGAGGTAATCCGCGATTTCGCGTTTGCGATGATCTGGGGCGTACTCATCGGTACGTATTCCTCAATCTGCGTCGCGGTGCCGTTGTTGATCTATCTCGGCCTGGACAATCGGGCGCGGGGCGGTATCGATGGTTCCGATCAGACCGGCCCAGAGAGCGTCCCCGAGCACTCGTGATTTTATGAGCTTGGACATCATCCCGGTCGTTCCCCAGGGGCGCCAACAGATCCAATCATACGGTGACAAACGCTTTCGCATCTCAGCCGAGGTGTTTGAAGGCAGCGTTGTTGTTTTCCCTGAAGAAACCCAAGTATGGGCAGTTACGGATTTATCCGTGCTCAACATTGACGCCTTAGCGCAGGTCACTCGGCAGGCTGACGATATCGATATCTTGCTGATCGGCTGCGGCCCGACATTCTGCGCCGTGCCGAAGGGGCTGCGCGCCGACATCAAAGCTGCCGGCATGGTCTTGGAATGGATGGACACCGGCGCGGCGTGCCGCACCTTCAACGTGCTCGTCGCCGAGGAACGCCGCGTCTGCGCTGCACTGATTGCCGTCGATTAAATTCACCCTCTAAACGCTGCGACTTCCCCGAAAGGCAGCAGACCTTATCTGGGATATCCGAATAAGCTTGTCCGTTAGGCACGCCCTATTAGGCCGTCTGCTAATGATTGCCGCGTGGCGCGGATCGCAGGTACGAGGCCGACTGCGGCGCCGGCGCCGATGATCGCGCCGATCTGAATAAGTTCATACTGTGTTGGCAAAACGCTTGATAGGAACAGTCCGTAAGTTGCGCCGATCCAATCTGCTAACAATGCATAAGCAAGAGTAACGGCAGCAAGCCCCAACAAAGCCCCTAATGTCACGAGCGCGGATGCCTCCATCACCATAAGCAGACCGATATGCCGTGGCGACGCACCGATGGCGCGCAGGACGGCCATTTCCCGACGTCGCTCATTAAGTCCAGCCAGCAACATAGTCATCATGCCGAGAAAGGCGCTGATCAGCACGCAGACTGAGACGGCTCGCAACGCTGTTTCTGCAACCGATACTGTCGACCATAGTTCATGCATTGCGATGCCTGGCAAAATCGCCATCAACGGCTCACCTCGATAGTTGTTGATGTCACGCTGCAAGGAAAAAATCGACGTCTTCGTCTTGAGTCCGACCAGATAGGCCGTGATGGTTCGCGGTTGCAGGTCAAGTGCACGCAATGCATCGGCATCCAATCGCTTGCCTTGTGCGCGGCGTGTTGGCCCAAAATCAATGTGAATGGCATCCAGTGCTCTGAGGCTTATGTGCAAAGTGCGGTCAACGGGCGTGCCGGTCGGTGCCAATACACCAACGACGGTGAACGGCAGTGCATCGTGTTTATTTATGCCGCCGCCTAGCCCATGTTCGATCACCACGTTAGAACCGATCCGATACTTGAGTGCATGCGCGACGTCGGCGCCGATAACGACATCGAATAAGTCCTCAAACGGGCGCCCACTTTGGAATGTTAACGCGCGACCATCTGCGTATTTATAAAACCTAAAATAATTTTCCGTCGTGCCGAGAACTTTATAGCCGACATGCGAGTCGCCGAGTGCCAATGGCACAGTCCAAGCGATCCGGGGGTCTTTGGCAAAATCCTGATGGCTCTTCCAGCCGATATTGTTTGTCGCATTGCCGATGCGAAATACGCTGTAAAGGAGGAGGGGCACCGCACCCGTGCGGGCACCGACGATTAAATCCGTATTGGAGATCGTGTTGGCAAAACTACTGCGCGCATCGTTTCTAAGACGATCAACCCCGATTACCAGACAAACGCTGATTGTGATTGATAAAACGCTCAGCAGCGCCGTCCAACGGCGGCTCCAAAGGCTGCGCAACGTTAAATGCCAAATGTTCATGCTGGCATCCCTTTCATGGGCAGCGCAGAGTTCAACGTTTCCATATCGATTCGATGGTCAAAGTGTTTAAAAAGCGCCTCGTCATGGCTGACGACAATCAGCGTTGTGTTATTTTCCTTACAGACCTTTGAAATGAGATTCAAAAACATCTCTCGATTTCTTGCGTCTAAGGCCGATGTCGGCTCGTCCGCGATGACAAGACCGGGGTTGCCGATCAAGGCACGTGCGACAGCTACTCTTTGCTGCTGACCAATGCTCAGCGTATTAACCGGCCGGCCGCCGAATTCACTGGGAGATAGTTGCAGGGCGTCCAGAAAATATCGCGCCTGCGCTTCGACTCCGCCCCCATCAAGTGCCGCGGTTCGCCGCTCCGAAGAGAACATGCAAGAAAGCATGACATTTTCGAGAATGCTAAGATATGGCAGCAGATTGAACATCTGAAAGATCACGCCAACCCGATCGGCGCGAAACTTGTCCCTGGCTTGGGCGTTGAGCGCGGTCATCTCTTGACCAAGGATTTCGACGGAACCTGTGGTTGGGACCGTGACGCCGCTCAGTATGTTAAGGAGCGACGTTTTTCCGCTACCGCTCGGTCCCGTGATGAGGGTTTGCGTTCCAGCTTTCACGGTTAAGTTTTCAATTGAGAGAATAACCGGACCTTGTGGTTCCCAACTGAACGTTAGATCGGTGATGCGAATTGCCAATGCGGATGAAGTCAATTCACAAACCGTATTATGTTCTCATTGGGTTTTAGCGTTGTCGCCGATTGAGTTGATCCAGTCACCAAAACGACATGTAATTCATGCAGGCTTGGGAAGATTTCGAACAGTTTTACAGTAAGCTCACCGATTTCACTGGGTGAAGCGCAGCGGAAGGCGTACTCCGCGTCAAAATCACCATGACCATGATCGTGATCTTCATCGCCTTCGATCAAACTACTCTTGGCCTTCGCTTCAATGGCCTCACATGCAGCGCTATTTTGAAACTGAAACAATTTGTCGGCGGCAAGGAGACTCGCCATCGCATTACGCACCTTGTTGATGTCTTCTTCATGCTTCGCTTTGTGCTCGAAGCCAACGACATCGGCACCTGGAAGAGAGACATCAATAGTCAAAAGACTGCCATCAAGTACGATGCTTAACTCGCCCTCGCCATGCGTATGCGGCGCGTGTCCGCTTTGCGCCTGAACACCCCCCGCTAGTGATAAGGCGATAAGCCCGCAAATCATAACTGCAAAATTATTCCTCATAAGGTGTGATCCGTCGTCCGTGCATGGTGTATCCGGTTTGGATGTCGGCTTTGCCATCGACAAAATTTAATTCCTCCGTCGCCGGTTTCGCCGAAAGTCGTCCTTCAATCCATATCGGTTCGTATACGTTTGTGACTTGATAGGGGGTTGCCAGCTGCACCACGATCAATTGGTTGGGTGGTGGTGCGGGACTATGGATGCAGGCGCCAACATAAGGAACCAGCAAAAATTTTGTTGTCGCTTTTTCGTTAAATTCTAGGGGCAGCGCGTATCCCGGCAATTTGACAAGCTGGCCGTCTAATTCTTCGACGATTTCCTGCCCCTGCGCGATGACCTTTTCTCGATACATTGCATCCTTTGCCAAGAGCGCATCGACGTCCAAACCTTTCTTCGTAAGGCCCGCCGTTAATTCATCGGCATACGTTGCGTTTGGGTCGGAAGACTCAATAAACCCGAGCTCTAACTGACGGCGTATGTCGGCGATGAGGCCAAGTTCTATTTTGTCATCGATTTTTAGATCGTCGAAGGGGTCGGGAATCGGTCTGCTCCAGGGCACCAGGTGATCCCAGGTGATATCACGCACTTGATTGTCGTCCGTCTTGGCAGGAGTTGTTAGCAAGAGAACCACGAAAAGAACGCTAAAACTCAGACACCCTCTGAACATTAGTCACCACAAACTGATAATATCTGGCGGAAATATAGTGCCATTGAGGTTGGAAACCTATCGGGGCTAAATCGATGATCTAGATCGATTTTATCGCACGAAACCAGGTCTTCTGATAACGGTTTTTCTTGATCGTAATATTAATTTTTGGATATCCAATTTTTTGATGACTTCCTACGGTCGCGGGCCGTTGTTGAGTTGGGGGGAGATGGACCACACGTTAGCCTAAAGAAAAAGGGCGCAGCCTCGGCTGCGCCCTTGATTAGATCACGCTGTGTAGAACTTAGGCGTTGGCCAGGTTCTCGGCAGCGAAGTCCCAGTTCACGAGATTGTCCAGGAACGCGGCCAGGAAGTCCGGGCGGCGGTTCTGGTAATCCAGGTAATACGCGTGCTCCCACACATCGCAGGTCAGCAGCGGCGTCTTGCCTTGGGTCATCGGGTTTTCAGCGTTCGGCGTCTTGACGATTTCAAGCTTGCCGCCGTCGCCGACAACGAGCCATGCCCAGCCGGAACCGAATTGCGTTGCGCCGGCTTCTTTGAATTTCTCTTTGAAGCCGTCCAGGCTGCCGAAAGCTTCATCGATCTTTGCGGCCAAGTCGCCTGTGGGCGCACCGCCACCGTTCGGTGACATTGAGTTCCAGAAGAACGTGTGGTTCCAGACTTGAGCGGCATTGTTGAACATGCCGGCTTTGCTGGCATCGCCGGCGGTTGCGGTGATGATGTCTTCTAGCGACTTGCCTTCGAGCGGCGAGCCCTCAAGCAGTTTGTTCAGGTTGACGACATAGGTGTTGTGGTGTTTGCCGTGATGGAAATCAAACGTATTGGCCGACATGTGCGGCTCAAGTGCGTTTTTCTCGTACGGCAGTGCAGGCAGTTCGAAAGCCATTATGCTCCCCTTCGACTATGTTATGACTAAACCAAATACGGGCAGAAGTGCGCCGCCCGCAGTGTATCCACCCGCGCGTTGTTTGCAACGGCGCAAGCTGATTTCGTTGGTCGGGGTTTCGCCCGACCCATGCTCCTCATATAAGGGTAAGATGAGAAGTTTCCAGGGGGTGCTGCCCAGAAACCCTGGGTTTAAGCTGAGTGAAGGTGAGTATGGCCGATCTAAGCTACTGTGCCGCGCAAGTCCGCGATTTTGATAACGACCGGTTTCTGACCGCGCTGTTCGCACCCGCTGAGCTAAGCGAGCCGCTGATGACGTTGTACGCGTTCAATCTTGAACTGTCGAAAATCCGCGAAACCGTCTCGGAACCTTTAATTGGCCGTATGCGCCTGCAATTTTGGCGGGACGCCGTAGACGGCATCGTGGATGGCACGCCGCCAGCCCATGAAATCGCCAAGGCATTATCTCAGACCGTTCGGGCGCACAACATTCTGAAAGCTGACCTGCACACGCTGATCGATGCCCGCGAGATTGATTTGGACGACGTGCCGCCGGCCGACATCCCCGCGACCGTCAGCTATGCCGAGGCCACGTCTTCTTCAGTGATCGTGATGGCACTGCGGGTTCTGGGCGTCGATCCGGAGACGCACGCAGATGCCGTGCGTGATGCGGGCATTGCGTACGCCTTGGTTGGGTTGGTTCGGGCGATACCGTATCAAGCTTCTACGGGGCGCGTGACGCTGCCGCTTGATTTATGCCAAGCCGCCGGTCTCGATCACACGGCACCGCATCAATGGCCGCAGAACCCCGATGTGTCGGCAATTACCAAGCCGTTGTTGGCGGTCGCGTCCGATCATTTATCGCGGGCTCGGGCATCGGCCCGCAGTGTGCCGCGGCAAGGGCTCGCCGCGTTCTTACCGCTTAGCCTCGCAGCGTTGTACTTGAAGCGGTTAAATGCTGTGGGTGGGGACCCGAAACGTTTTCATGAACGGCCGCCTGCGGCTGCCCGGCACATCACGTTATTATGGCGTTCGATGCGGGGCGCGCCTTAGCGCGGCGGTCTGCGTAGCCGCATCAGTTCGTGTGAGGACACCTGCGGGAAGATTGATGGTGCGTTCAGGTAATACAGCATCACCGCCCCCCGGTTGGTATCCGGAAAGCCGCCTCGCGAGTCATCGAATTTACGCACTTCTAAAACCGTGATTGCGTTGGTGCGGGTGTCACGGCTGCGCCAAGTGACGGTCGGGTTGTCCATACGCGGCTTTGCCAATGGCGCGATGGAGCGTTTCCAAATTTCCGTCGGCTCGCCATAGCGGACCTGGAAATACGCGACCACGTCTTCAAAATCTTCGGATGAAAACAGTGAATGGAAGCGCGTTGGGCTGCCTTGGTCGTAGCGCGTGATCGCCATCGGCCCGGTATACAAAATCGTCGGCACCACAAACGCAGGTCGTAAGTCCTCGGGCCAGTCGATCGGCTCGACACAAAACAGCGTCGTGCCCCGGTTCTTTTTGACGCACGCGTTAAGCGGATCAATGCCGTCTTGCTGCGGCGGCAGCGTATTTTCGAGGGTCACCGACTCGCCGAGGCTGAGCACGACATCGGTCAACGATGTGCGGCTCAGTGCACCCGGGCGCGGCGCCGGGGGCACGCCGGGCGGCGCGTTGCGCGCTTCGACTTCGGTCACCGGCCATTGATTTTGATCGGGCAGGGCCGCAGGGGTGCTGTCGCGAAGCGCATCGCCCAGCAATCGTTCTGCGGCGGCTTGGCGGTCTGCATCATCAAGGGCCTTGATGTCTTTGCCATCGCTTGGCTGAGCGTCGGGACCGCCAAGCAATTGCCGGATACGACCAACCATCTGCGAGACGACCCCGGTCTCGGTTTTGATTTCGGTACCGTCTTCGGGCGAGATTGCGCTGACACCTAATGTTTGTTTCTCGCCGGCGGGTCCGCTTTTTTCTACAGTCATGGTCCACGGGTCGGGAATTTCAGGACGTCTTGGCGGGATAGTTTGTTCTTTTGGAATGTCCAACGCACCAAGCCCGACAGTGCCCGGTGGCGGCGCCGTCGTGCCGTCAACCGCGCGCGGTTGTTCTTTGGCAGGTCCGATCACCGTAGTCAGGCGATCCAAAAACCGTTCATCAATGTTGCCGTCTCTGGTCCGTGTGGCGCCCGGTTGCGGCATTGATGTGCCTGCATCCGGATTGCGTTCGACGCCACTAAAATCGAGCATTTTGTCGTCGACGATGCGCGCTCTGGCTGGATCGTTTTCCGGCAGCATGTTGTCGATCACGCGGGGCAGGGGTTCAGCTTGGACCGGCGGTACGGATGGCGGCGGTACCATCCCGGTTTCTTCTTCTTGATCGCCTTTAAAGAACCGCGCCAAAGCATATATTTTCGCATCCGCCTTGTCTTGACGTGGGTCAGGGACTTCGGCCACGGCGACATCTTTGCGGGGTGGCGTTGTGCCATCAACCGATGGGCGAACGACTGGTAAGCCATGGACGTCTTCGTCTTCGTATGGATTTCCGGTCAAGTTGGACAAACGGTCAAACATACGTGTTGCAGGCTCTTCGCGGGCAGTGATGCCTTTGCTTGGGGGCTGCAAGGCGTGGCCGCCTAAACGCTCCGGTGTGGATGAACCAGAGACACGCGGATTTCGACCGAAAATCTTGCGCTCGGCGAGCACGGCATCGCTTTCTTTGGCGCGGCGCAAAATCTCTGCGGGATCGCGGGCGCCTCCGGTAGGTGCAGTACGTCGGGGCGCGACGGGTCTGGCTGTCGCCCTCGGTGTTGGTTTGTATGTGGTGGTCTGACCATCACTGACGCCGCGTGGAATTTCCATCAGCGGATTCGGCGCCGCTTCGCTGACGGGATCTTTGCGGGGGGCGGTCCTTACGGTCGGCTCGTCGGTCGGCAGCTGACGTCCGGTTAGGGTGTCGCGTGGTGTAAGGTATCGATCGCCTCCCTGTTCAGGAGACCGATTGAGAATCTCATCAATGCGTCGCAACCGGCTTTGAATGTCGGCACCTTGTGGCGCCGGCAGCGCCGTCGGATCTTCCGGCACAATCAGGCCGTTGGGGCGGCGAAGCTCACCCGTTTCGGAGCCAGGCAAAGGCTCCAAGCCCGGCGGTAGTCCGGGAATCTCGCCGCGAACATCACCGGGCGGCGGAATAATGCCGGGGACTTCTGGCGCGACAGGCATCGATTCCGGGTCTGGCGGTGCCGGGCCGTCGGGCAATTCGGCTAAACTTGGCAGGCCCGGTATTTCAGGTGCGAGCAGTCCGCTGAGATCATCACTCGGTGGCGTCAGGCCCGGCGGCGCCGTGAGCGACATCTTACCGGTTTCCACAGGTGGTACTAACCCCGGCACATCAGCGCCCGGCGGGCTTGTGATCGCCGGAGATCGTTCGGCCATTTCCGTTTGGCCAGGTAAAGGCTCAAGCGGGGCAAGTGGCGGTATTCCGGCAGCCCGAAAGCATTCTCGCGTGGCGGTTCTTTGCCAATGATATCGGTCATCCGATCAACCATACGCCCAGCGGAGCCACTATCTTGATCACTATTCTGCCTTGCCATCTCGCGGGCATTTTCACTCGACGGGGCGCGCGGGTCGTTGGAAAACCGGTCCGCAGGTGATGCACGGCGCGGCGTGCCTGCCTCGTCCGCCGCTTTCTGATCATCGCTGCGTGAGTCAGCCCCAATCAGGCCGCCCAAAGTTACAACCGATTTGATCCCACCCCAAACGCTCCCTAAGAAGCCGCCGCCTTCGTCTTCGGGGGCTGCGGCCATTTTCTGTTCAGCGGGTGCGACGGGGGCTGACTGAGCCATTTCGTCGTCGGGGCGGGGTTCGATCATGCCGGGTGGTGTGATGAGATTAGGCGCAGGCGAAGGTGCGGCCATGCCTGGCACTTCGGGCATGTCCGCTTCGGGTGTGGGCGGGGGCGCCAACCGTGCCGGCAGGGGCGGCTTTTTCGGTGGTTTCAAGTCTGCGAGGGCCGGTGACGGTTTGGCCGGTTGCGCCGCTGCCGGGGGTTGGTCTGCCACCCGTGCGCGGGGCTTAGCCAAAGCCTGCTTGCCCTTGTCGGTGACGCGGGGCGATGTGTTGGCGGCTGCCGTGCGTTTCGCCAAGAGCTCGTGCGCGATCCGGAAATGGCCAAGGTCGACGGCGACATCGGCAGGTGTCATGCCGTCGGCATTTTTAGCCCCTAAATCGGCACCTGCCGCAATCGCCGCTTCGACACCTGACATGTCATTCAATTCGACGGCTTGAAACAGTGCGGCATCAGGACTTTGTGCCATGGTCTGGACGTGGGGCATGAGTAACATAACGATAAGCAGAACGGCACGCGCCCAACGCCACGAACGCCGATTATGGCCCGCGTTAAATTGCGTGAGGGAGGTCTCGCTCATCCGCACGTGATCCGCTATCCTGTCCTCAATGACCATTTACCTGATAACGACTTGAAAACATGGCATTTCAATGGCCGATCCCAGATATTGCCTCGTAGAATCGATTCGAATGCCATAGTACATTGAATTTTAACTTTTAAACACGGCGAAGCGGGCAAAAACCACTCTATTTCGTGTTCGCTTTCGCGGAGCTTTCAAACATATAGGGCCGGCTACCAGCCCTAGCGTCAAAACAGCAAGCCTTCAGGGGGAAGAGACGGATGGATTATCGGAGAATGGGGAACAGCGGCCTTACGGTTTCGGCGCTTTGCCTCGGCACAATGATGTTCGGCGGTCGCACGTCGGAAAAGGATTCCGTTAAAATTATCAACCACGCGCGGGGCGCTGGGATCAATTTTATTGATACCGCAGATGCCTATAACGGTGGCGAATCGGAACGTATTACCGGGAAAGCGATCAAAAAAGATCGTGATGACTGGGTGTTGGCGACCAAGATTTGTAACCCCATGGGCAAAGGCCGAAATCAACGTGGGCTTGGCGCGAAATGGTTGGCGCAGGGATGCGATGAGAGTTTGGCGCGGCTCGGTACCGACTACATTGATGTCTATTACTTCCACAAAGACGATACCGAGACCCCGTTGGAGGAATCCCTAGCGGCGGTCGCACGGCTAATCGATGCCGGGAAGGTTCGGTATTACGGCATCTCCAACTATTTCGGCTGGCGTACCTCGCTGCTGTGTTCGACCGCCGAAGCGATGGGCGTGCCGCTGCCCGTCGCATGCCAGCCGTATTATAACGCGATGACACGTGAAGTTGAGCGCGATGTTCTGCCGGCGTGTGATCACTTTGGCTTGGGCGTCGTGCCGTATAGCCCACTTGCACGTGGCGTGTTGACCGCGAAATACGAGCCTGGCGCTGCCCCCGCAAAAGGCACCCGCGCCGGCGTTGCCGACAAGCGAATGATGGATACCGAATGGCGTCCGGAAAGCTTGAAGCTGGCGCAGAAAGTCAAAAAGCATGCCGAGAAAAAAGGAATGACCGCGGCCGACTGGGCGGTGAACTGGGTGCTGGCGAACCCGATTATCACGTCGGTGCTGGCGGGGCCGCGCACCTTGGCGCAATGGAAGGGCTATCTTGGCGCGCTCGACCATATCAACGAGTGGTCTCAAGACGACGAGGAATTCTGGAATAAGCTGGTCGCGTCGGGACACCCGTCGACCGCCGGTTATAACGATCCTCAGTATCCGATCACCGGACGTCCGGTAGACTGAACGAGGCCTTACTCTGCTGCCAGCGGGGCTGCATCGGCAAGCCAGGTTTCCATGTCGGCGCGGGCACGCTCGGACAAGGCAACCTTGCGGTCGCGGCCACGTGGGCGTTGCTTTTTCGGTAGGTGATCCGTGTCGAGCGGCGGGAACAGCCCGAAATTCGCATTCATCGGCTGGAACGTATCGGCCTCGGCGCCACCGGTGACGTGGTTCAAGATTGCGCCCATTGATGTGGTCAACGGCGGTGCGGATGGTGCGTGGCCAAGCCGTTCAGCCGCAGCAAAGCGTCCGGCCATGAGGCCGACCGCCGAACTTTCGACGTAACCTTCACAGCCGGTGATTTGGCCTGCGAAACGGAGCCGCGGCATCGCTTTGAGGCGCAGTGTGCCGTCCAAAAGCTTCGGCGAGTTGATGAAGGTGTTGCGATGGATGCCGCCCAGACGCGCGAACTCGGCATTTTCAAGTCCTGGAATCATACGGAAGACGCGTTTTTGCTCGCCATACGTCAGCTTGGTTTGGAAGCCGACCATATTGAAAAGCGTGCCAAGCTTGTTGTCTTGGCGCAGTTGCACAATCGCGTGCGGTTTGACCGTTGGATGGTTCGGGTCAGTCAACCCGACCGGCTTCATCGGACCGAAGGTCAACGTACGGCGCCCGCGCTCGGCCATCACTTCAATGGGTAGGCAGCCTTCGAAATACGGCGTGTCCTTTTCCCACTCTTTGAACTGAGTTTTTTCACCTTCTAGGAGCGCATCGATAAACGCATCGTATTCCTGCCCCGACATTGGGCAGTTGATGTAGTCTTTACCGTCGCCTTTGTCGTAACGGGATTGGAACCATGCGACGTCGAAATTGATGCTGTCTTTGTAAACAATCGGTGCAATCGCATCGAAGAATGCCAAATGGTCTTCGCCGCTGAGTTCGCGCACCGCAGCAGTCAGGCCGGGGGACGTCAATGGACCGGTGGCGATGATCACGCTCGACCACTCTTCGGGCGGCAGGCCGGCGACTTCACTGCGTTCAATGGTGATCAGCGGATGGGATTCCAGCGACGCCGTGACGTCGGCGGAAAATGCGTCCCGGTCGACGGCAAGGGCGGAGCCCGCCGGGACTTTATGGGTATCGGCTGCGCGCATGATGATTGAGCCTAAGCGTCGCATTTCGTCATGCATCAGGCCGACCGCATTGGTCTCGAAATCATCGGAGCGAAACGAGTTCGAGCACACGAGTTCCGCCATGCCGTCGGTGTTGTGGGCATCGGTGCCGCGTTCCGGCCGCATTTCGTGCAAAATCACTGGCACGCCGGCATTGGCCAACTGCCATGAGGCTTCTGATCCGGCCAAACCGCCGCCGATGACGTGTACCGGCTCGATATCCTTAGCAATGCTCATTATCGTCTCAGTTAACCGCTGTTTAAGGGTGTTCGATCACACTGCGCAAAGTAGTGACCGTGCACACTGACTGCAATGTTCGTTATCGTTAAAGGTATGCATTAGGCGATGCTGTTTTTTTGTTTGAGTGGAGACTCACATGTCAGGAGCTGACAAAAAAGACGATGACGACGGCTGGCAAAAGCTGACGCAGCAGGAACTTGACGTCATCTTGGATAAGCATCTGGAATTCGTGAAGGGCACGCGCGGCGGTGAACGCGCCAAGCTCGGCATGATGGACGCGTCTTATTTGGATTTCAGTGGTCGCGATTTATCGCGTGCGGATTTGGTCGGCGCGATGTTGTGTCATTGCGAAATGGAAGAAACCAAACTCGCGGAAGCCAACTTGTTTGCCTGCGATCTAAGGGGTGCCGTGATGGTGCGTGCGAATTTTGATCGCGCCGATTTGCGGGGGGGCCTGTATGGCCGGCGCCAACATGACATTGGCCTCGTTTGTTGATTGCGATATGCGCGATGGCGTATTGCTGCGCTCCGGCGAGAGGGGGGAACTCACTCAGCTTAGTCGCAACGATCTGACGGCAGGGATGGAAAAAGCCAAAGTGCGCGGCGCGAATATGAGTGGCGCAAAGGTCTCCGACAGCGTCATCGTGCAAACTGATTTGACCGACTGCAACTTGAAGAACGCTAAGTTTGTGCGTGCGAACTTGTCGTTATCGAATCTGACCGGCTGCAATCTCGAAGGGACGGATTTTACCGACGCCAACCTGTCCGGTGCAATTTTTCACGGTGCCGTTTTCAACGGGACGACCTTGGATGGTGCAGATTTGTCGGGGGCCGATTTGATCGGCGCAATGTTTGATAATGTTGATTTTTCAAAAGTTGATATGTCGGACGCGAAGATCGCGAAATCCCTCGAAGCCGTCGATGTCTCGTTGAAAGACGTGATTGCCGCGCATGCAGCATGGGTGAAGACGAACGGTAAAGACGGGAAACGCGCGGTAATGTCGCGGATGGACCTGTCGAACAAAAACCTCAGCGGCTGTAATTTGTCGGCTGCTGATTTTTCCTTGGCGACGATGAAGGGTGTAGACCTCACCAAAGCCGAATGCCTGATGGCCGACTTTTCTTATTGCGACTTGCGTGGCGCGACGTTTGCGCGGGCGGATCTGCGGGGCGCGAAATTTTCGCGGGCGAATTTGTCGGGTGCCAATATGGTCGCGATCGACCTCAGCGATGTCATGGTTTCGACCCGTGCCGGGGGTGGTGCGTGGCGCGCCAATATGGATAACGCCAAGTTCAAAGGCACCCTGTTAAACGGCGCAAATCTAAGAAACTGCGATTTCACCAAGTGTGATTTTTCCGAGGCCGATTTGCGCAACGCTGATTTTCGCGGCTCACTTTTAACCGATGCCGTGTTCACCGATGCTGACATGCGCGGCACAAATTTTGACAATACCGACAAGCGCGGCGCCATCGGCATCCCCAAAGATGATGACGAGGACGATGACTGGACGCCGGATATACCAGCGCCCTAATCAGGCATTGTGCTCAAATATCTGCTGGTACATTTGACCGCCAACGCGAAAATATGAAACAATTTCTCCAATCGTGAATGGTAGGAGAGATATGATGCGTCTCATTTTCAAAGCGGCTGCCGTGTGCGTCGTCGCGCTCGGCCTATCTCAGACAGCTTATGCGGCACCACAATTGCTTGGTGTTGTTGCCACAACGTCGCCGTTGAAACTTCAATGCGAGGACGGTCTATGCCGTGCCGACGTGAACACGTTCTGCATGCAGGCTGAACGCGCGACACCGGAACGTGACCAGGGCTATACCGCGCACAATCCAGACATCTTTCGTGTTGTTGCCAAGACAGCGGACGGCGACATCGTGCGTGTTGCGCTTCAGGATGCGGCGTTTAAGGCTGAGCGCGGCTATACCGCGACCCGTGTGCAACTTCAAACCGATTGGCTAACGGCGCAAGGCCTGACGCCGGTCGGCCTCGAAGCGGATAAAGGCGGTGTCTTGGTGCCGACGCCGTTGCTTGGCGATGCCGATCCGATCAAACTCGGTGAGGTCGAATACGCCATGAACGCCCTGCGTCCGGTCGCCGATAAAATCTTTAAAAAGCACGGGCAGGGGTATGAGGCCGTGCAGATCGTCAATCGGGTGCTGAACGAAATACCCACGCGCGGGCGATTGGCCAAGAATGACCGCGAAAACCTCTGGCAAAACACGTTCGGCGAAACCGCGCGCGAATCCATCGGTGCCGCCATGCATCGTGCGGCCGATGTAGTCGGCTATTGTCAGGTCCGTACCAATCAAGGTCGCTTCTTCAGCGTGCGACGGTGCCTGGAACAGCGCTTGGACGGTATGTTGATGGACATCAATGCCGACTACTGGAAAGTCGTCCAGCCGGGTTCGTAACGCAAAATAAATCGCGGACGACATACACTTGTGAACATTTTGTCCGTGAAAGCGTCGGCGTCGCAGCCTAAAATCTGCGCATGACAAATGTAATGGAAAACGTCGACGCACTCGCCGCCATGGTCCCGGATGGGGCTATGCTCGCGCTGCCGCCTGAATATAGCTTTGTGCCGATGACGCTTGTGCGCGCCTTGATCCGGCGCCGGGTCAAAGACCTCAACATCCTGACGGTGCCGATCAATGGCTTGGCTGCGGATATGCTCATTGGCGCAGGATGCGTAGCGTCCGTCGAATGTGCTGCGGTTTCGCTTGGTGAGGCCGGGCTGGCGCCAAGGTTCTCCGCCGCCGTTGAGGCCGGCACCGTTAAAATCAAAGACAGCACGTGTCCCGCGATCCACACCGCATTGCAGGCGACTGAAAAGGGCGTGCCGTTTATGCCGTTGGGGGGCTTGATCGGCTCTGACATTTTGAACAACCGTGATGATTGGAAAGTCGTCGATGATCCATTGGGGCAAGGACATGGGCGTATTGTGTTGATCCCGGCGATCCAGCCAGACGTTGCGATCATTCACAGCCCATTGGCCGACCGCGACGGCAACGTGTGGATCGGACGGCGACGCGAACTCGCAACAATTGCGCATGCGGCGAAAACGTTGCTGGTCACGGTCGAAGCATTCCAAGATGAAAGCTTGTTGGCGAACGAAGCCAGCGCGGCGGCGACATTACCCGGCTTTTACGTGAGTGCGGTTGCGGAGGCGAAGATGGGCGCGAAACCGTTGGGCCTGGTCGAACACTATGCCGCCGACACCGATGAGATCGCGGCTTATGCCCGTGCGGCACGATCGGAAGCCGGCTTTGATGCGTATGTCCAACGAACCGTGTTTGGTGCACAGGCGGCGGCCGAATGACCTATTCCCGTGACGAGTTTCTGATCACCGCCATTGCGCGTTTGCTCGAAGGCGATGACGTGCGCCATGTCGCCGTCGGTGCCGCGTCACCTATTCCTGGCGCCGCCGCACTGCTGGTCCGGAATCTGAAAGGTGGCTCGCCCAGGGTTGCGTTGATTCACGGCAAGGCGACGAACCCGTTCACGGACGGTGGGCGTGAAATTTTCGACGCTGCCGGGCAGGGGCGGATTGATGTGTTTTTCTTGGGCGGCGTGCAGATCGACGGCGAAGCGAATTTGAACTTGGTCGGCACGGGGACATATCCGAACGTCGACAAGCGGTTCCCGGGCTCGTTCGGCTCGGCGTATATGTATTTTACGGTGCCGAAAGTGATCTTGTTCCGTCCCGAACACACGCGGCGCGTGTTCGTGCCCAAAGTTGATTTTATCAGCGCCCCAGGGGTTAGTGACCCGGATGTCGAACGGCGCGGTGGGCCAAAATATTTGGTAACCGAATTGTGCATTATGGCATTTGATTCTGCGCGCCGTCGGTTCCGCCTTGAAAGCGTCAGTCCCGGTCGCACCCTCGAAGAAGTCTTGGACAATACCGGCTTTGAATTTGATATCCCAGACGTGGTTCCCGAAACACCGACACCCGAAGAAGACCGTTTGTCTTTGTTGCGTTCAAGTGTTGGGCTCGAAGTTGCGGATACGTATCCCGCATTCGCGCGCGACGTGCTCGGCGTGGCGGCATAATCATTCATGACCGATCAACCTAAAGGGCCGCTCGACGGCATTAAAGTGCTGGACCTGTCGCGCGTGTTAGCGGGGCCGTGGTGCGCCATGGTGCTGGGCGATCTGGGTGCCGACGTGATCAAGATCGAAAGCGCGGAAGGCGATGATTTGCGCCATTTCGGTCCCCCCTTTGAAAAAGGCGAGAGTGCGTATTTCATGGTCGCCGGGCGCAACAAACGCAGCGTTGTCGCCGACATGAAAACCGATGAAGGCCAAGCATTGGTACGCCGCTTGGCCGTGCAGGCGGATATCTTGGTAGAGAATTTCCGCGAAGGCACGCTTGAGAAATTCGGGCTTGGAGCTGCGGATTTGCGCAAAGAAAATCCGGGTCTGATCGTGTGCTCGATTTCCGGCTATGGGCGGACAGGCGAAATGTCGGCGCGCGCCGGCTATGATTTCGTGATTCAGGCCGAGAGTGGCCTGATGTCGATCATCGGCGACGAAACCCAAGAGCCGATGAAAGTCGGGGCTGCGGTTACAGACATCGTCGCCGGCCAATACGCGACGCAAGGAGTGCTGGCAGCGCTGTATCATCGTGAACGCACCGGCGAGGGGCAAGATGTGGATATCTCGCTGTTGGATGGCGCGGTGACATTGCTGTCCAATCAAGCGGCGGCGTATTTAATGACCGGTGAACGGCCGCAGCGGCTCGGCAACGATCATCCGACCGTTTGCCCGTATCGCCCGTTCGAGACCGGCGACTATCCTATTGCCATCGCGATTGGAGCCAATCGGCAGTTTCGCAAATTGGCCACAGTGATGGGCATGCCGGACATGGCCGATGACCCGCGCTTTGCCACAAACCCGAGCCGGGTCAAAAATCGCGTGGCACTTTATGAAGTCCTTGAGGCCGCTTTTAAAACCCGTGGCCGCGATGAATGGCTCGTCGATCTTCATGCCGAGGGCCTGCCCGCTGGGGCACTGCGGTCCGTGGATCAGGTGATGGAAGCGCCGGAACTGGCCGAGCGGGAAATGGTGGTCGAGGTGGATCATTCGACCATCGGGCCAATACGCATCGTCGGCTCGCCGATCAAGCTGTCGAAATCACCGACGTCCATCCGCATGGCCCCGCGTCCCCTCGGCGCTGACAATGATGATGCGGACTGGCGCTAGGGTCAGGCTCGGCCCGTTCAAGTGCCTCGCCGAATTCACTAACTGATCTGTCAAACTTGATGTATAATCCGCCCATGGTTCAGATTGGAAATAATCAGGGATACTCGGGCTATCGCTCAATGGCAGATTTGCTGGCGAAGCGAACGTCTGCGCCGCGGGCAACGACTGAGTTGCCGCAAAAGCCCTATGAACCTAAAGGCCGTGAGATCAATGACACGGTAGAGGTTTCCGGTGCCGGCAAGATCGTTAACTTGGCGCGCGGCAACGACTTGGCCCGGGAAATTCGGGCTGAGAAAGATCCCGCCAAGGTCCGCGAGATGATTGCTGCCGGCACCAGCGATATCAAGCGCATCGGCAACTTGTTCGGCGAGACCTTCAAAACCATGTTCAGCTTATTCCGGCGTTCGCCTTAAACGCTAAAGCCCGTACTTTGCGCGTAATTCATGCCGGCGGTCGTGCCGGCTTTCGTATTTGCGTCGCACGCGTCGTTCAATCGTATTGATTTCGTTTGCGCTGCGGGTTCGGGGCTCGGTGACGTCGTTCTCGGATGGGACCTTATACAAGGTGGGAAGCTCGGGCGTGTCGGTCTTGCGTGCGCGTCGACCCAAAATGATGCTGAGGGCACGCAGATCATCGGCATCATATACAGGCGGCGGCGCGACGTCGGCGGTGTAGCGCGCTACGTAATCTTCGATTATCGCTTCGGGCACCGGCGGGGCCTTCGGGGGCCAATCGTCAATTGCCGGGCCGGTACAGGCACTCACAAGAAGAACGCTAAACAACAAACTGAATCGTAAATTGCATTGATCTGCTAAATTCATATTCATTACTTAAGGATCATTTGCGTGCAGCGAAACAGCGCAATCGTTTTGCCGGTTTCCTCGTGTACGACTTCGGCATCCCAGACGTGGGTTGATCCACCTAGGTGCCGGGCCGTTGCGGTTGCGCGGATAGCACCTTCGGTTGCGGTGCCGACGTGGTTGGATTTCAATTCAATCGTCGTGAAATTTTTGCCGCCGTCGGGCATGTGCGCAAGCGTCGCATAACCGCACGTGGTGTCAGCCAGTGCGATCACAGTGGCGGCATGCAAATACCCGTTCGGCGCTGTGTGATGCTTTTGTATTTCCAGGCGCGCCACCAGTTTCTTTTCTGCGACTTCGACCGGTTGCACGCCCATAAAACCAGGCAGTGAACCGTCGGCACGTTTTTTAAGCCAGTCGATGGTGACGTGTGGGTGGGGGAATTGCGTCGGCATTATTGCATGACTCCATTGGCGCGAAGCATCTGTGAAACAAACAACATTGTAAACGATCCGCCCGCCCAATAAAGCGCGCGGAGAAAGCGGCTCCGTTTAATGTCGCGAATGCCGGAAACTTTGATGATTTCATAGACCACTTCAGCGGCCCAGTCTGCGTTGATGGTTGCCTTTGCGTAGTCGTCGGCTTGTGGAAATTTTTGTACATCGAAATACATCAAACCGGATATCTTTTCAGCGGAATGATTGACGGTCACTTTATCAATGCGCGACGGATACAGCACCATGGCGAACATGATGATCGGCAAGATCACAATCAGCCACCCCGAAAGCACATACCAGCCCGCGAACTCGATGGGCACCGGCATATGGCTGCCGCTTTGCTGCACGACGCCCAACGCGAAGATATATCCGACGCCGACGATCTGTGCCTTCGTGTCGTAACTGCGCACCGTATTTTGTGCCTCGTGCAATACGTCTATTAAAGCGTCGGCGTTGAGTTTGTCGTGAAAATTTCCGGAAGATTGTTCGGCCACTGGGTTTCTCCTAAAAGCGATTATCTTTTTAGTCGCCATCTGGGACCTTCCCCAAAGACGCCGTTGCCTTTTTCCGTTATGCACCGGCATAGGGTGCCAGATAGTTGCCGGTAGAGCCGTCCCTCATTTGCGAGGGCGTGCCGACGGTGATTTAGCTGCCTTTGAAGCCTAAGTCGCGCAGATCGACGGCGGTTTTGTGCGTGTTAGGACACGATGGCACCCAAACGCCACACTTGAGCGAGGTTATTTGACATATATCAACGCCAACGTACGGCACCGATATTAGAAATGACGCTGGCATAATAGTGTCCGATAAACAAAGGAATGAGAGATATTTTCAATTAGAAAAACGAGTTTAGCAATGGGATTGGTCGCTGCGTCTGTTGCGGCCGCCCAAGCCCAGACCGGCCCTGTTGCAAACAATTGTGGCGCAGATATCGCCAAGTATTGTGCGAACAAAACTCACTACAATAGTGGTGTACGGGATTGCTTAGAAGATCATAAAGCGGCGTTGTCAGCCGCATGCCGACAGGCACTCGAAATATCGGGTCGTGGCGCTGGCATGGGGCAGAATATGATGTCTGCGGATGAAATTATGATGAGCCTTAAAGAGCGAGGTTACACAGATATCCGTAAAATTGAGCGTGAACGTCGTGCAACTTATGAAGTCAAGGCGACGGACCCAAATGGCGTTCGTGTAGAACTTTATGTCGATGGCGTGACAGGTAAAATACTTAAATCGGAACCGGACAGCTGATGGGGAGGCGCAATGCGCCTACCTTTTCACGACGCTTTTTTCTTTTTCCGTTTTGCACCGACATAGGGCGCAAGATAGTGCCCAGTGAAGCTTTCCTTCACTTGAGCGACCTCTTCGGGCGTGCCGGCGGCGACGATGTAGCCGCCCTTGATGCCGCCTTCTGGACCAAGGTCGATCAGGTAGTCGGCAGTCTTGATGACTTCGAGATTGTGTTCGATAACGATCACGGTGTTGCCGTGTTCGACCAGGGCCTGCAGCACCTCAAGCAGCTTGCGAACGTCATCGAAATGCAGGCCCGTGGTCGGCTCGTCCAAAATGTATACTGTCTTGCCGGTCGCGCGGCGGGACAGTTCTTTGGCCAATTTTACGCGCTGCGCTTCGCCGCCGGACAACGTCGTCGCTTGTTGGCCTAAGTGAATGTAACCGAGACCGACGCGCTGCAACGTCACCATTTTATCGCGGATTGTCGGCACCGCTTTAAAGAAGTCAGCAGCCTCGTCGACGGTTAGGTCCAACACCTCGGCAATGGACTTGCCGCGGAATTTGATGTCCAGGGTTTCCCGATTGTAGCGTGCGCCTTTGCAGACGTCGCATTCCACATAAACATCCGGCAGGAAATGCATTTCAATCTTAATCACGCCGTCGCCTTGGCAAGCTTCACAGCGTCCGCCTTTGACGTTGAACGAGAACCGACCGGGCTTATATCCGCGGGCCTTGGATTCCGGCAGGTTGGCAAACCAATCGCGGATCGGCGTAAAAGCGCCCGTATAGGTCGCCGGATTCGAGCGCGGCGTGCGACCGATCGGGCTTTGGTCGATGTCGACGACTTTGTCGATGAACTCGATGCCTTCGAGCTTGTCGAACGGACCCGGCAATTCGCGCGCATTCATCAGGCGTCGGGCGAGGGCTTTATATAGCGTCTCGATAATCAATGAAGACTTGCCGCCGCCCGATACCCCGGTCACGCAGGTCAGCGTGCCCAGGGGCAGCGACATGTTGACGGATTGCAAGTTGTTCGCCGTGGCGCCGGACAGAGTCAACTTCTGACCTTTTTTGCCGGGGCGGCGCTTGGCGGGGATTGGGATCGACTCTTTGCCCGACAGATAACGCCCGGTCAGGCTGTTGTCGTCGGCGATGATTTCAGCCGCGGTTCCGGCAGCGATCACGCGGCCGCCGTGGATGCCGGCGCGGGGCCCCATGTCGATCACGTAATCAGCCGCCCGGATGGCATCTTCGTCATGTTCGACGACAATCACCGTATTGCCGATATCGCGCAGCCGCTCCAAGGTTTTCAACAAACGATCATTATCGCGTTGATGCAGACCGATGGATGGCTCGTCCAACACATACAACACGCCGGTCAGGCCTGAGCCGATCTGCGAGGCCAACCGGATACGCTGGCTTTCGCCGCCGGACAGCGTGCCCGAGGCCCGCGACAGGGTCAGATATTCCAGACCCACATCACGCAAGAAATGCAGCCGGTCATTGATTTCGCGCAAGATCCGTCGGGCGATCTCGTTCTGTTTGGTGCTGAACAGCTTATCCAAGCCGGCGAACCAATCGCTGGCTTCATCGATCGAAAGCTCGGTGACGTCAGAGATATCTTTGCCGTCGATCCGTACCGCCAAGGCTTCGGGTTTTAGGCGTTTGCCGCCGCAGGTCTCGCACGGTGCGATGGTTTGGTAACGTTGTAGTTCGTCGCGCACCCAGTTGCTGTCAGTTTCCCGCCAGCGGCGTTCCATGTTGGGCACCACGCCTTCGAACGGCTTGACGATTTCATACGATTTGCCGCCGTCTTTGTAGCGCATCGCAATGTCTTCGTTGCCCGACCCAAACAACAGCACGTCACGGATTTTTTTCGACAACTTCGACCACGGTGTGTCGAGCGTAAAGCCAAAGTGCAGGGCGAGGCTTTCCAGCGTTTGCACATAGTATTTCGAGCTTGAACCGGCCCACGGCGCAATCGCGCCACCGGCCAACGTCTTGCTGACGTCGGGCACAACCAACTCGGTATCAAAGAACATTTCCGTACCCAGGCCGTCGCAGGCAGGGCAAGCGCCGAAGGGATTGTTGAATGAAAACAACCGTGGCTCGATCTCGTCGATGGTAAAGCCGGAAACCGGACATGCGAACTTAGCGGAAAACACCGTGCGGCCCTCGGGCACGTGGTCTTTGATGCCGCCTTTTTTACCTTTGGCAGGCGCGGCAGGTAAGGCGTTGGCATCGTCCACATAGGCGATACCGTCGGCGAGGCCGAGCGCGGTTTCGATGCTGTCGGCCAAACGGGTTTCGATGCCTTCGCGGACGACCAATCGGTCGACGACGATTTCAATGTCATGTTTGAATTTTTTGTCGAGGTCAGGAACGTCCTCAAGCTCGAACATTTCGCCGTCGATGCGGACGCGCTGAAAGCCCCGCCGAGCATAATCCTGCAGCTCTTTTTTGTATTCGCCTTTGCGGCCCCGCACCACGGGGGCCAGCAGATACAGCCGCGTGTCTTCCCCCATCGCCATAACCCGGTCAACCATTTGGCTGACGGTCTGCGCTTCAATCGGCAGGCCGGTGACGGGCGAGTAGGGGATACCGACTCGGGCGAACATAAGCCGCATATAGTCGTAAATCTCGGTCACGGTGCCGACGGTCGAACGCGGGTTGCGGGACGTGGTCTTCTGTTCGATGGAAATCGCCGGTGACAAGCCTTCGATGCTGTCCACGTCGGGCTTTTGCATCAACTCCAAAAACTGCCGAGCATAGGCCGAGAGGCTCTCGACATAGCGTCGTTGACCTTCAGCATAAATAGTGTCGAACGCGAGCGAGGATTTGCCAGAACCCGACAGTCCGGTAATCACCGTCAGGCTATGGCGAGGAATGTCGACATCAACGCTTTGCAAGTTGTGTTCGCGTGCGCCGCGAACGCTGATCGTGTCCATACCGGGTCTTGTCCAGGATTTGAGGTCAAAAAGCACGTGCCCCGAAAGGCACATTGCCTATCGGTATATGGGATTGGGCGCGGCGTAAAGAAGGGGATGTCGCGCAACTGATGAGAAAATGGTGCTTAGGCGCCTGCGTTTAGGGATTCCGTGATTTCGCGCGCGTAAACTTCATCATCCGTATCTGCATCACAGCCGCGCTTAATCGCTTGAGACACATTAACTAACAATTCCACATCTTTGCGGCGCGGTTGATCTCCGGCGGCTTCGAGTCGGGCCGAAACTGTCAGTAGCGAGGTGCAAAGGTCCCGTACATGGCCAAACACGGTTTGCTCCAGTCGTTCGTCGATTTCACGAGCGAGAACTCTCAACTGCTTGATGAGTGTGATCGCCCGGTCGGTGTCATTAGCCGAGAGTGCATCCTCGATTTTGTCTGCGACCCACGTCACGCCGACGATATCACGTTGCAGTTTGCGTTCATTAAGCTCAGCCGTCGCTTCTTTCACATGGGACATCATGATGTTTCGAGGCATTCCGTCGGCGATCATGCGCACTGGGTTCGGCACCACAAAAAGTGGAGCACCGGTGTCGCCTGAGCGAGTGGATTGGCGGCGGTCCGGTCCGACATATTCGGAAGTGATAACAAACGGTTTGCGAGCACGGAGGAAGTATTCAAGACGTTTGCGCATGATACTTAATTCAAAGGGCTTCAGCGTTAGGCTGTCAAAGCCGGCGTTGACGGCGCCGTTGATCGTTTGTTGATCCGCATCACCAGTCATACCGAGCGCAATTAGAAATGGGTTCGGGCCAATTTTGTTGCGACGCATATCCCGAATTAGATTGCTCATGGCGCCCGTGCCGTTGGTGCTGGTGCCGCTATTCACATCGAATATGGTCAGGTCGGTCTCGCCCGAGGCGATTGCTTCGAAGGCACGTTCAGGGCGGTTGGTGTCAATAATTTCGGCAAAGCCAACATCACGCATCATGCCGCGAATGGCGGAGCGTATATCGCGATCTGGCTCATATAGGACGGCTCTGACGTCGTGTATGTTTTTCATCTGGTCGCCCCAATACGTTTCGTTATCGAAATAATATGTTGCTATGAAATGATGGTCTGTGATGGAGGTCACTTTTGTTGATAAAGTTGCGAGAAAAATCCCACGGCTATCGCATAGCGGGTTTCGTATGGGGCGTTGACAGGCCGTTGCTCATGACGAGACTGCGCCGAAACGCCGTGATCCGAACCCAGGAGAATCTTTATGAGCGAAAATTTAGATGCCGAATTTGAAAATGCCGACATCGTCCTCGCAGATGCCCTTGTGGCATTCCAGGATAAGGGTGTCAGTCAGTATGTATATGGTATGGCGTTGCTGGAAATCGGGGTCGCCGCGTTGGTCAAACTCGAAGAGGCAGATGACGCGATTCTGGATGTTGTGCGGGAGTTTATTGAAAAGGCCCGTGGTTTTCAGGACAACGCATTCCCGTTACCGCGCCAGCAATAATCGTTGCGATGTGTATGGTCGTGCGTAAAAAGATCATTCAGGCATGATTCGGCGCGCAAATCGACTCCACTCACCTTGGGGTAGCCGTTATAGTGCGGCCTCAAGGTATTCAACGACATTTCATCTATAGGCGGCTATCGGGGGATTTATGGCAGGTTCGGTCAACAAAGTTATTCTCGTCGGCAATCTCGGGCGCGATCCGGAAATACGGTTTACTCAATCCGGTCAAAAGCTTGCCAATATGAGCGTCGCGACGTCTGAGCAGTGGCGCGATAAGCAAAGCGGCGAGAAGCGCGAGAAAACCGAATGGCACCGTGTCGTCGTTTTTGACGAGCGTTTGGCAGACATCGTCGAAAAATACCTCAAAAAGGGCTCCAAGGTGTATCTCGAAGGTAGCTTGCAGACCCGCAAATGGACCGGCAATGATGGTGTCGAGAAATACACCACCGAAGTCGTGTTGCAGCGTTTCTCGGGCGTTCTCACGATGCTGGATTCACCGGGTGGCGGCGGTGGCGGCACTTACGGCGGTGGAGACAGCGGGCCAAGTTGGGATGGTCCGGATGAGGGCAGTTCTGGCGGCAGTTCTGGCGGCAGCTCCGGTGGGCGTTCTGGCGGCGGTGGCGCCCCGGGCGGTGATCTGGACGACGAGATTCCGTTCTAGGTTGTTGTTGGTCGACGTCCAAAAGTGACGTCGAACTTAGCCGGCAAAATCAACGGCCCCTGGGTGACTGCCTTGGGGCCGTTAGTGTGGTGGGCAGCATGCGCCGAAACGTTTTCATTCTTGCGATGTGCCAGGCTTTGTCGATGTCCGGCAACTCTATGCTTTTGGCGGTCAGCGCTTTGGCAGGGCTTATTATCGCGCCGGATCCGTCTTTATCGACGGTACCGCTCGCTTGCCAGTTTGCCGCCACCACGTTTTCAACGATCCCAGCGTCGTTGTTTATGGCGCGGGTCGGGCGACGGGTCGGCTTTACGATAGGCCAAATTATTGGTGCGGTGGGCGGTGGTATCGCAGCGTATGCAATCCAGTCCGGCTCGTTTGGCCTGTTTATCTTTGGCTCGATATTGTTTGGGATCAATAACGCGTTTGCGCAGTACTATCGGTTCGCAGCCGCCGACACGGCGACCGAGGATTTTCGCTCTCGTGCGATTTCATATGTGTTGGCAGGCGGTATTATCGCGGCGTTTCTGGGGCCACAACTCGCGAAATGGACAGCGGAACTATCGCCGGTGATGTTTTCCGCCAGTTATGCGTCTATCATCGGGCTCAGCTTAGTCAGCATCACGTTTTTACAATTTACCCGCATCCCGTTGCCGCCGAAGCCGGAACTTGGCGGCGGCGGCCGTCCTATCACGCAGATTATGGCGCAGCCGGTCTATTTGGTCGCGGTGTTGTCCGGCAGCCTTGGGTACGGGGTAATGAACATGCTGATGACCTCGACCCCATTGGCGATGACGTTCTGCGGCTTCGAATTCAACGATGCGGCGACCGTGATCCAATGGCACATCGTCGGCATGTTCTTACCGAGCTTTTTCACCGGCAACCTGATCAAGCGGTTTGGCGTCATCAATATCATCGCCGTCGGTGCTGCGTTGCAGGCGTTGGCCATTGTCATCGGCTTGTCTGGCACTGAATTCTCGCACTTTACCGCCGGTTTGATCGCGCTCGGGCTCGGGTGGAACTTTATGTTCATCGGCGGCACCACGCTGCTGACCGAGGCTTATACCCCAGAAGAGCGCGCCAAGACCCAAGCCGCCAACGATTTTACCGTGTTTTCCGTGGTCGCAATCACCGCGTTTTCGTCCGGTCTTCTGCATGAAAACCTCGGTTGGACGTCGATCAATTTGATCTCGGCGTTGCCGGTCGCCCTGGTTTTTGTGGTCGTGATCTGGTTCGGTCTGCGTCGTCAATTGCGCAGGACGTAAAGCGCTGATCTGCGGTGTTTTTCACCGCATTTGAACGGGCCGCTAAATTGGCCGGCGTGGTTGTTTGCCATGCAGCAAAATGCTACAAATACAGGGTCCAGCCTCGGGGCTGCGTAGGCCCCATTCAAACTTTTAAGGTTGCCTTCCAAATAACTGATAATGAAGCGAATTTTTTGTTTTGACCGATACTCCTGAAGCGCCGCCACCCGCGACTCCGCCATCGAACCCACCTGGGAGCCCGCACGACGACGTGTCGCCGGTTTCGATTATCGACGAAATGCGCACGTCGTATCTTGATTATGCGATGAGCGTGATCGTCAGTCGTGCGCTGCCGGACGTCCGTGACGGCCTCAAACCGGTGCATCGGCGCATCTTGTACGCGATGAAGGAAAACGGCTACGAAGCTGGTAAGCCTTACCGCAAATCCGCGCGTATCGTCGGTGACGTGATGGGTAAATATCACCCGCACGGTGACCAGGCGATTTATGACGCGATGGTGCGAATGGCGCAGGGCTTCTCGATGCGCCTGCCGCTGATCGACGGGCAGGGAAACTTCGGCTCAATGGACGGTGACCGTGCAGCGGCTATGCGGTATACCGAAGCCCGCCTGGCGCGCTCGGCGCACGAACTGCTTGAAGACATCCACAAAGAAACCGTCGATTTCCAGCCCAACTATGACGAAACTGTGGTCGAGCCGAAAGTGCTGCCCGCAGGCTATCCAAACCTTTTGGTCAACGGCGCCGGCGGCATTGCGGTCGGCATGGCGACCAACATTCCGCCGCACAACCTGGGCGAAGTCATCGACGCGTGTTGTGCATACGTGGCAAATCCCGAGATCACGATCGACGAGATCATCGAAAAATACGTGCCGGGCCCGGATTTTCCGACCGGTGGCCTGATCATGGGCAAAAACGGCATTCAGTCGGCGTATCGCACCGGGCGCGGTTCGGTGCTGATGCGAGGCCGCACAACGTTTGAAGAACTCGCCAAGGGCCGCAAGGCGATCATTGTCCACGAAGTGCCGTACCAGGTGAACAAAGCCCGGATGGTGGAAATCATTGCCGAAGGCGTGCGCGACAAGCGGATCGAAGGTATTTCCGATCTTCGCGACGAATCCGACCGCCACGGCGTGCGCGTTGTCATTGAGATCAAGCGCGATCACGAACCCGAAGTCGTGCTCAATCAGTTGTTCCGCTTCACGCCGCTGCAAACCAGTTTTGGCGTCAATATGCTGGCGCTGCACGAAGGCAAGCCGCAGACGATGGACCTTAGGCAGATCATCGCTGCCTTTGTGGCGTTCCGCGAAGAGGTCATTCGCCGCCGCACCATCTATGAACTCGGCAAGGCCCGCGATCGGGCGCACATTTTGGCCGGTTTGGCCGTGGCCGTCGCCAACATTGACGAGGTGATTGCGTTGATCCGCAATGCACTGGACCCGCAGACGGCGCGCGAGCAGTTGATGTCCCGCGATTGGGAAGCTGAAAGCGTCGCACCGATGATCGCACTGTTGGACGAGCCGGGGCGCGGCGTTACCAACGGGACGTACCGTTTGTCTGAATTACAGGCCCGCGCGATCTTGGAATTGCGTCTGCACCGTTTGACCGGGCTTGAGCGCGATAAAATCGGCAATGACCTCCGTGAAATCAGTGATCACATCGCCGAATATCTGGAAATCTTGCGCTCGCGCGAAAAACTGATGGGGATCTTGGTCGATGAGTTGGTCGCGATCCGTGATAAATTCGCCAACGAACGCCGGACCACCCTCGAAGAAGACGCCTATGAGCACGACATCGAAGATCTGATCCAACGCGAAGACATGGTCGTCACCGTGACCAATGCGGGCTACATCAAGCGGGTGCCGATTTCGACGTACCGTGCACAGCGGCGTGGCGGCAAAGGCCGGGCCGGTATGGCGACGCGGGATGAAGATTTCGTCAGTCAGGTCTATGTGGCGAACACGCACCAGCCGGTGCTGTTTTTCTCGTCGACCGGCATGGTCTATAAAATGAAGGTCTATAAGCTGCCTGTGGGCACGCCGCAGGCCCGTGGTAAGGCACTGATCAACCTGTTGCCCCTCGACCCGGGCGAGACCATCACCACCACCATGGCCCTGCCTGAGGACGAAGAAACCTGGGCCGATCTGTTCGTGATGTTCGGTACCTCCGCCGGCAACGTGCGGCGCAACCGCTTGTCCGATTTCACCAACGTGATGTCGAACGGCAAGATCGCCATGAAACTGAACGACGGCGACTCGCTGGTTCGGGTCCGCACGTGCACCGAAGACGACGACGTGATTTTATCGACGCTGAAGGGCAAGTGCATTCGCTTCCCGGTCACCGATGTACGCGTGTTCTCGGGCCGAACCTCGGTCGGGGTGCGCGGTGTACGCCTAAAGAAAGGCGACTGCGTGATCGCAATGTCGATCCTGACGCACATCGAAATCGACACCGAAACACGGGATTCGTACTTGCAGGCCGAACATGCATCGCGCCGCCTGTTGACCGGCGACTATACCGGTCGTGACGAAGACAAGGCGCGTGACACCGAAAACGCGGCGCGCATGGAAACACCTGAGTTCCAGGCACTGCACGATGTCGAAGAATTCATCCTGACGGTCACCGAAGACGGTTACGGTAAGCGTTCGTCGGCGTTCGAATATCGAATTTCCGGACGTGGCGGGCAGGGGATTACGGCGATCTCGTTGGATCGCGGCGAAGGCGAAGATGCGGCCCAGGTTGTCGCCTCGTTCGGCGTCACCGATGCCGATCAGGTGATCTTGGTTACCAACGGCGGGCAGATCATCCGCACGCCGGTCGACCAGGTCTCGATCATCGGGCGCGGCGCGCGCGGTGTACGGCTGTTCAACGTCGGCGATGATGAGCGCGTGGTCTCGGTCTCGCGGGTCAGCGACGCGGTTGATGATGACGAGGACCTTGACGGTGAAGAAGGCGAAGACGGCGCGGTTGCCGCCGCAGCGGGGGCTGAAGACGCGTCTGTGTCAGATGACGCCGCACCGGAGGCACCCGATGCGGAGAGCGAGGCATGAGCAGCCCTGACCTTCGTCCCAGAATAGGGGTGTATCCGGGCACTTTTGATCCGGTCACCAATGGCCATATCGACATCATCGGCCGGGCAACGCGAATCGTCGATGAATTGGTCGTCGGTGTGGCGGTGAATATCGGCAAGGGGCCGTTGTTCTCGCTCGAACAACGGGTCGAACTGTTGCAGGCCGATGTCGACAACTTAGGGCCGGAAAAGGCGGCACGAATCCGTATCGTGCCGTTCGATAATTTGCTGATCGATTTCGTGCATCAACAGGGCGCATCGATGGTGGTGCGGGGCCTGCGCGCGGTTTCCGACTTTGAATACGAGTTTCAGATGGCGTCCATGAACGCGCGCCTCGACAACAAGATCGAGACCGTGTTTTTGATGGCGTCGGAGCGAAATCAGTTCATCTCGTCGCGCTTCGTCAAAGAGATCGGCAGGCTCGGCGGCGATATCGGGCATTTCGTCTCGGCCCACGTCAAAACCGCACTGATCAACCGTTTTGCCGAGCTCGGAGACGAAGAATCCACGTAACCGCACTTTTTTGGAAATCCGGCATTGACCATCGGGTATGGTCTACGTAATGTCCCGCCGTTCCCGAGCAAACGCTTATTTGCACATGGGAAACGCACAAAGCGCGCTTAGCTCAGTTGGTAGAGCAACTGACTTTTAATCAGTAGGTCACAGGTTCGACCCCTGTAGCGCGTACCAATTTGATCAACGGCTTGGCGAGAAATCGCTGAGCCGTTTTTCTTTTGAAGTTGGTCTTGCCAAAGACCTAGAGCTTTGGCGCTTGTAGCGCGCCACTTGAATTGGGAGTCGTCGCCACTTGATATTGGACTACTTCAAACGCTGTTTTTGCGGGGTTTAAATAGCGGTTTATCGGGGTAGTTGTGGCTTGTATGATCCGGCCATTCGCGGACTTTTTATTATCAGTCTGGTTTTGATTAAGGTTTCGGTCGCGCGGGCGTCTGAGACAGTTGATAGCGATGCTGTCGCAAAGGATGTGATTACAGGGCCGGGCGTGGCGCTCGATGCTGGCACGCTGGTCATCAATCATCAAAAAATCCGACTGTTCGGGATCGATGCGCCGGAGATGTCGGCGGGTGAGCATGTCCAACGCGGCGCGCTTGATGATGTGATTGCCGGCAAAGGCATCGCCTGCCGGGTCGTTGATCGGGATCGGTACAAGCGCGCGGTCGGGATTTGTGCCGTCGACGGCGGCCCAGATGACCTGAGCGCCTGGCTACTGGAACAGGGGCTGGCGTCGGTTTACCGCACGTTCACCGTCGACTCAGATCGGGCGGCTGCTTATGCGCGGCCGAACGGCGGGCTCGACTGGCTGGACGGGGCATTTGGACAGAGGTGAAAATGACCGAACCCATTTGGGTTAGCCTACTAACGCCGATCGCTGTCGCACTGACCGGCTTGTGCACGTTCTTTGGGGTGATGCTTAGCCTGCGCGAAAGTCGAAAATTACAGAAAAGCGAGCACGAAAAAGACCGAGAACTCATCGAGAGAAAACACCGCCAAGCTATCGAAATCCGAAAAGCAGATATTAATGTCGACACCATGCGCCTCGGCTTTGGGTTGCTGGCGGAACTACGCGTCATAAAAAATAACGTCCAACAATTTCGGGATACCTTTGATCAGAGACTGCAAAATATCGACAAAGAATTATTGAATCCGCGCGCTGATGATTCTCAATTTAATATTGATGTTGGATGGCATGCGAGCGCTAAATTCTTCGATTGTAATATAGAAAAACTCGGTATGCTGACGCCAACATCAGCGTACGCCATTATACAGGCTTATAGCCTCGCGACCGAAAATCCAAAAACAATGGAAACATTTCCCAGCGTCGCCAGGGGTTATATCGAAATAAATCAAAAATATTCAAGTATTGTTCTCATTCGATTAAACCAGGCGATAACTTTCATTGAGAAAGAGCTCGGTCTAGATCAAGAGCCGGAACTGCCATTGGAGCCTAACCAGCCAGATCCTTCGCAGGTTTGATTTAAAGCGTTCGCCGGTCACTCTGGGATAACGGCATCCATGTCGGCGCTATAAGCAAACGCTTTGCCATCCTCAAACTCCAGGCGGATGGGATCGACGTCGTCGACATGTTCAGCGTGAATTCGGACCGTCTCAAGCACCCAGTCCCTGTAGTTATCGCCGCCGAGATATAGGCCGGCGCAAAGCAAGCGTCCCTCCGGATCGAAAACCTTGAATTCGGTCTTCTGGGTGTCTGGGGCCGACATCAGGCGTTCCAAATCATGGGCGCGCGCCGTGCCACTCCCAAAGCCGCTGCTGATAGGTAAATTAATGGCCGCGACGGGTCGGTCGGTAAATTGGATATGCGCACTCAAATTAAGATCCTCCGCTGATGATCACTTCGCCGGCGCGTTTGGTGGTGGATTTGGCGAGTGAGTAGGTGGTTTCGACGGCCTCAATGGTGAAGTTTTTGAATCTCTCGCGGACCTCTTGGACGTCGATTAATGAGAGTATAAATGAGCCTGTCACGGCATGTAAAATGTCGCGCAGGTTCATGAAATATGGGTGTGAGAGAGCTTGTGTCCCTCCACGTGGTGTACGAAGCGCCCATGGGGGCGTTGGGCATAGGGAGCGTAGCGACCGGAGCCCAAGGTCCCCATGGGTTAGCTTGAATG
>Ga0129324_10000400_pt1 | contig 32192 bp, 29 predicted proteins | sample CPBDNA_7_FD_96879 | JGI IMG/M metagenome (GOLD analysis project Ga0129324, IMG submission 96879) | Freshwater to marine salinity gradient microbial communities from Chesapeake Bay, USA - CPBay_Spr_15_0.2_DNA | ecosystem: Environmental > Aquatic > Marine > Coastal | place: USA: Chesapeake Bay...
CGTACCTACTCTTTCTAGTCTTCGTATGTACGCCGATTACATCTACCTCGACACAGACGAGCGTAGACGTTTTGCCCAAGTTTCGCACGAATACCTCATCGAACAACTTCAACACACTGGTCCTGACGTCGCCAAAACTACCAATCACCGTTTGAACTTCAACCATCCCGTGAAAGAGCTTGTTTGGGTATACCGTAAAAATGGTGCCGAACCAATGAACTTCAACTGTGGTGTCGGGTCCGGGACCAATAGTGTTGGTGCCAATGCCGATTACGTCGATTACTACCTCAATACCAATACTGATACTACAAATACTTCAGCTATGACTCTTGGAGATGTTGTGGATCCCACCTTATCTACCAACGCCAAAGACTGGTTCACCACCTGCAAACTTCAACTCAATGGTCACGATCGTTTCTCGGAACGCAAAGCGGCTTATTTCCGCCTTGTCCAACCTTATCAACACCACACTCGCGTACCTGCGAAACATGTGTATGCGTACTGCTTCGCGCTTAACCCCGAATCTCATCAACCCAGTGGTTCTTGTAACTTCTCTCGTCTCGATAACGTCACTCTCATCTTAGAACCCAATTCATCTGACGGAGTAACTGTTGGTGAATCCGATGAACTCCTCGTCTTTGCCACAAACTACAACGTACTTCGTATTATGAGTGGTATGGGTGGTTTAGCTTACTCCAATTAGAGTAACAATTTTCTAATAATATTCAGTATAATTCTATAAAATATTCAGTTCTTATAAATGTTGTGAAAATCACAATTAATTATATATTAATATTTACAATATATCAATATACAATTATATATCATCATTTTCTGATACGTAACTATAATGTTCCGCAATTTGTTATTCAACGGTTGGTATGATTATGACATGAGTAATAGGTGTTTTGTGTAGAGTCAGTGTTTCCCCTTAATTAATCAAATGTTTCTTTGTTCTCTTTTGTTGCTATTCTTGTGATTACGAAGATAAACATAACTAATCCAGTTTGATACTACTACAAAATAATCAAACTCCAATGCTATAAATATATACTATTCAATACATTTTGTATAATAACAACATTCAATCATATTTTAAAACTATGAGTTATGAACTGAATCATGATATAACCGGTAAACAACCAAATTGACAATGATATTGCGTATTCTAACTCCATTATTTGCGTTATGTATAAATGAACTATCATTGTCATTCTTTATGTGGATACTAACAAACCATATGACATCTCATTAGTCGAATGTATTTATAATTTAGGGTTTTAGGATATTGACGAAAGTTGAACTACGGTGACCGAAATTTGTTCTGGTGTCGTTTATCCCAAACGTAGTAGCTCTTACGTTGTAAATACATGTTTATATATCCCGATATCAATTGTGATTTAAAAAAAGAAAATTATAATAAAAAAAGATGGAAGGATTTCAAATAACCTTTAATTGTCCAAGAGATATACAAGAAGAAGTGTTGATTTGTCCAACAGATAGACACTTGTACACTGTATTAGATAGTTCAATTGAATCACGGGAATCGTTAGATTGTCCAATATGTATAGACACACTAGAGACTAATAATATCATCTCCTTAGATTGTTGTAATAACAAATTTCATATAGAATGTTTGTATAAATGGATACAAGGAAATGCATGTTGTCCAATATGTAGAGATATAACAAATATAAAAACAAAGTTAGATTTTTTGATGAACATCGATAAAACAAATGAATCTATAAACGAATCATTACCGTTGATAACTACAAATAGAAGATATACTTATAGTATAATTTATAAAATTACATTTATATTTTTTATTGGAATTACAATTTTATTTTATATTGATACATTCAAAGATGAATCATTAAAAAAAGAATAAATGATTAGATTATGAAAGATGTGTTTAGTTCAACAAATTTAATACAAAAAATGTAGGCTGTAATAATAATCATAAAAAACAGTTGTGAAATTATATACATAAACTTCGAAGAAACATAAATGAATTAAACATTTTGTAAAAGTTCAATTTCATACATTTTAACCTTGAAATGATCATTAAAAACAGAAATATAAATTATATCATTATCTTGTAATTCTTTACAACCAACATGATTCATACAATCTTCTTTTTCATATGTAATAGGGACCATATTACCATCAGACATAGAGTAATAATTCCATGAATTTTCACCATAAACATAAGGTAGATGATAAATAGTAGCAGGTAAAGTTGTTTTACCAAACAATGGTAAAATAGCGTCTCTTTTTTCATTGAACAACACACCGAGTTGTTTAAATCCATTTAATGTGTTATTGTTATTTGAAATTTTATTTACATTCTTTTTATGTTTTTTGAAATTCAATTTTTTATTGTTTTCGGGTTCAGGGTCTTTGGACGTTTTTTCTTCATCTTTATTTGTTTCTTTAGTTTGATTGATTGTATTCATCTGTTTCATTTCTTTAAAACAATGCCATGTAAAAACCATAATTACTGCATTAAAAGCAATATAAAACATATTTACATCTGGTTTAAACATATATATAGTATACTTATAATTAATTTACTTTAAACAAGTTTATAGATTACATTCTTCCTGTTCACTTTCTGAATTTTCTTCCTCATATTGTAAATCTACTCCAATGAAATATGTACCTTTCAGTTTATTTCCCTTGTAAAATTTTGTAACATTTGTCTTAACAACAATGTTATGTTGTGCAAATGTTGATTGGTAAAAATCAACGACAAATTTGTTTTTCTTGAAATTATTTTCTGAACAATGTTCATTGAATTTTCTAACAAATAATTGCATAGGAATGAATCGATTCGAATCGATGACAATTTTTCCACTATTAAAAAAATTGGAGAGACTATTGGTCGCATCCACCATTTTTTCTTGTGTATTTAAAAAATAAGAAGGAAGATGGTCCCAAATATTGTCATATCCGACGTTTCGAGTCATTCGTTGATAATATAGATTGCATTGTCGAATGATATCAGGAATACATACACGAAGTTTTTTACCTAACATACAATCGTTTTTCTTTACTTTGTTATCGAATCTTGTAACCACGATTCTTCTTTTGATGGAACCACTATTATCTATAAAATCTGGATTTTCATTACCACCTAAAATTCCAGCTGTTTCCCATTTAACAACTTCAGACTTTTTGTATTTAATATTAACATTGATAGTTTCACCACTAATCATACTTTGGAATTCTGCTTGTTCCAAACACCAATCTTTTTTAATTTCAGGTGCAATAAAAATGTATTTTGAATAAATGTCAGAAAGTCCAAATTTGGATTGTACATTGTTTGATAATACGGCAACATCTCCATCGTCGTAAAATTGTTTAGCAACATCATTGTTAATAGTTGATTTTCCTGTTCCACCTTGACCTAGATAAAACATAATAGTTTGCCAGTTATCAAGATCATTTAATGGATAAAGCAATCTACCTAAATAAACTTTATTCCATTCGATAACATCTTTATCCAAATTTTGATATTCGAAAATTTGGTCAAGTAATGGAATATGAATATCTTCGGGTTGGATAGAATTAGTAGTATTTGTCAAAGGGACATCAAAATATTTACAAGAAGTGAAATGTGTTGGAATATTCGGGTCACCATATTCATAAAACTTATCGGTATAAATTTCATTTTCTTCATCCCAATATTTAACAAGATATAAACCATTCTTGAATGAAAAGACATGACGATCTTTTACAAGTTTGGGAAAAAGATCGTCATAACATTTACTAAAATATTCTGTGAATTGTTTGACTACATCTTTTGTTTTAATAGACAATAGAAACATATTTAGGTTGTTACTCCTGGACAGCAATTTATAAATAATATTCGAAATAGAATCTACTTTTTTCCATGCATAAGTCGGAAACCCGTCTTTGGATAAAATACATTCGTAACAATATTCTTCACATCTTTTATATTTCAATTCATAAAACTTTGAACTAAGATACATACATATTTTTTGTATAGGCTTGAGATCGTCATTGTCAAGAGGATGAAATTTGTAAATACTTTGATCTTCAGAAGGACTATATGAATGTTCCGGTTTTAAAGTAGTAGATACCATCGCCAGTCCAATCATAGTGTTTTTTGCATAATGAACAACTGCAAGGATTTTATTTAATTTACATTTATTTTCAATTTGTTCTTCACTATTATTACCAACAAGATTATTTTTTTCTAAGGTTTCTTGTAACATAAAGATGTTATTAAATTCGATTTCAATTGAAGAATTAATAGATTCATTAGTATCTGTAGATGATAATAAAAGATTAGACCTGAATTTTTCTAAAATTTCAGTTGGTGAATAATTATCAAATTGAAAACACCATTTGGTATTCAATTCTTCAAGAGTAATCATAACAGACTCGGAAGTAAATGTAGTAAGATTGGAAGACATTGCTTTGCTATTTTAATACTATGTAAATATATGTTCTTTAAGTTACTTTTGATAATGTGTGTTACATATAAAAAATAAAAATATAAACAATATATAATAATGTTTTCTAGTCTACAAGTATCATCTAATATGGTTATCCAAATGTCTATAATTTTTCTAATCTTTTTAATATTCTATATATATAACACATTTAATGGAAAAATTAACAATCTATCAAAACAAAATCATGATTTGACAGAAAGATGTATTCAGTTAGAAAAATACACTGAAGAAGACGAAGAAGACGAAGAAGAAGAAGAAGAAGAACCGGATACGGGCGAAAAAAATAAAGATATTGAAGGCTTTCAACCAGAAGATGACTTCGCAACTTTAGAAAGTAAAGAGAATTAAATCCTCCCGTAACTTTTAACAATTTCTGTTGTATATTTGAACGAAATTGGTTCATTTAAACCTTCGAAATAAACGACATCCGAATCTTTATTCAATGTTAATTTCACCTTATATTTACGTACGATCTTTTTACCATCCGAATCTATTTTTGGTAAAACTAATGGTACACCGTCTATAGTTTTCCGAATTACTTCCATAACGGTCATAGTTAATGTACATCTACCTTTAATTTTTTTCCCCATTTTACGACATGTGTGATACATCGCTTTCTTAGCAGCTGCAGAATGTGAACCGGTATACAATTTATCACTATCAAATTTAGTTTTTTTATTACCTTGGGCACTTTTTGAAACATTTGTAATCGTAAATAATCTTTCCGACATATATAATATATATACAATAAAAATCAAATATTGATATTAAGCATCCAAATATCTGGACGATTCCTATATCTTATATTTGGAATATTATCCCATGGATGATCATTGGAATAAATATCAGGAGGAACTGGTAAAAGGTATTCTAATTCATCATCATATAAAATTTCATGTTCGTCATAATCATCTACTTCTTCAAAATGAAGAACCTTATAGTCTTCAAAAACAATCGTACCATCCTCATTATCATTGTAAACAAAGAAATTAGACATATTTATATATAATACATCTAGATAAAATATCTTTAAATGACATAAAGGTGTAATTGATTATATATATATATATATATATATGGATGGTTTATACACTGGTATAAGCGAAGGAACAATAATACAATTGAAAAGTAAAAGTGAATTAGATGAAGATATAGATAAAAATGCAAAAGGAACAATAAATTTATTCAAATCCGAATATAAAACATACACACATTTTGAACTAGAAAATATCATGACAACAAAAAAAGTTCAGTTAGGTACAACTTGTATATTTGAAATAGACAATGGAGAAGGTGATTTAATAAGTAATATAATGTTAAAAATAAAACTTCCAACTATTCCTATAACTGTAGATAGAATTTCAAAATCGACTATTTATCGATTTTGGACGAATAGAATAATATGTTCGATGATTAAAACAATAACAGTTAAACATGGGAATAACACATTATTAACATTAGATTCCGATTCATTGTTTATAAACTCTGAATTAAATGTATCATCTTCTAAACAAAAAATGTATGATGTAATGACGGGTAATCATCATACAATACAAAGTATGATTGAATATTCAAATATAGATGACAATGAATATTTTTTGGATATACCATTATTTAAGAATTTTGACCAATTACAATATTTTCCGATAAATAATGCAAGAAATAAAGACTCTAAATTAAAAGTATATATCACATTAAAAGACCTAACAAAATTAATGTTAAAGAGCAGTTATTATGAAACAAATCTAGAAATAAACGATGATTATTCAAATATAGATGATAATGTATATATTTCATTAATGTGTAATCATATATTGTTATCAAGAAATGAAGCTGTATCATTGTTAACATCAAATAATAACTTTTTAATTGAAAATTATCATTTAAATGAATTTACAAATTTCAACAGAGATAATAATAAGGTAATAGAAACTAAATATCAATTGTCATTAAATCATCCAACAAAACAACTAATTGTAGTAATTACGAGAAAAGAAGATGAAGATAATAATAAATACCATAATTATATTGAAATAGATAACATTGAATTATATATAGATGGTAAAAAAATGAATGATGAGATATATGTGAAAAGAAACAATTCGAAGAAAAACTTTAACATAAATAAAAATAAAAAATCACCGAGATACAATATATATTCACTCTCGTTTGCATTTGTACCTGGAATATATCAACCAACAGGACATTTAAATTTTTCAAAAGCAAATAATATATTTATAAAAATAAAATTGAAACAATATGAAGAAGTAATTATAAGAGTATATTCAAGTGAATTAAATATATATAAAACAAATTCCAATGGAGAAGGAAAATATGACAATATTTAAAAAATAATATCATAGTTCTTTTCTTTTATATAAAAATCAATACATTTGTGAACTTTGGTAACCGTAACAATAGAAATTTTTTGTTGTCTTACAAAATGTTTATTATCAAAATTGATCTTATTTTGTTTAGTGACATAAAATATAATACCACAAACCACCGACGAAGGTGTTTTACCATCAAGAATACCTTCATTTATAATAAATTGATTTAATTTTAAACATGATTTAATCAACTTATATTCCGTTTGTTTATCAAGTTCTATTGAATTACAATAACGAGGTATTAAGTCTTGTGTGTTTGTATACACGTTCAATGTATTGTCTTTTGTCAAAACATCTCTCATATAACTTATGAATATTTTATTAGTTTTATTAATTGTTGGAACATCGATATTGCAAATAATAGAGATTTCTTTGACAGAACGTGTTACATTATGTAATTTGCATGAATGTAGAATGCAACAAGAAATCAATCCCTTACGAATAACACCTCTCGATAATTTACGTTCGGATATAGTTTTATAATATAATTTTGCTTGTTCGACAACAATATTTGGTAAATGTCCATTATCATTCGATAATCTGGAAATAAATTCGAAGACGTGGAATAGACTTCTTTCTACATGATTCATGGACATTTGATTATGTAGTTTAGCCATGAAACTAAATTTATTCGATTTAATATAAGTGTTCAACGAAGATTTTTCTAATAATGGATTTGATGGAAAACCACATCTAGATGGATCTTTTTTATTTGTATCTTGATTACCATGCGACCATTCTGGTGTATCGTCTAACATTGCTGGTTTTACAATACCACAATTAGTACATACACAAACACCATTTTTAGAATCATTGAAAAATGTAGAAACTGAACCACAATTGTCACAAGAAGTAGAATTTACTATATTTTCTTCTTTATCGGAATCAATTTTTATACTTTCCATTTGTGACCATATTTCAGTACAATCAATATTTGTCATTATTATATATTTAGTTAAAATAAGATAAAACATTCTTTAAGTGAATTTTGGGAACAGAAGTTGCCAGATAATACTATGCTGGCAACGGGCGGCGATGTCGCTTATGTAGAACGCCCTTTTGGGAAAAAGGGCACAAAACCTTTTCTAGAACAGGTGTATTATAATTTCAATTGTTTAATTGTATTTTGATTAGAATCTCTTACAATATATTGTAAACTAGTCATTACATTATAACTATCATAACAATTATTATTAACTAGTTCAGAAAAAAGAGATACAACGATATTTAATTTATGAATGGTCCATTTATTATTCAAAGCATTGTAAATATTTTGTTTCATTGTTTTGTTGTTATCGTTTGAATTGGATAAATCTAAAATTTGATTAAGAAATATATAATCACAATCCTTTTCTAAAGAATTAGTGATTAAATTAATATAAATAGTCAAATCATTAGTAGTAGTTTGATTTGATTTATATGTATTCATTAATTTATACAAACCTTTAATTGCCAATTTAAATACCGAAGAAACGTCAACTTCATATTCACTTAATAAAAAAAACTGACATGCATATACTATAGGTTCATATAACAATTTTAAATTGAAATTGTTATTACCCGTAAGATAACGATAAGCTCCTTGAAATATATTTTTATCGTTTACATAAATAGTATTATTATACAAATCTAATTTAGATCCCTCCTCTTTAAAATATAGAATACCAAAACATACAATTGTATTAAAAGGGTCATAAATATCATGATTGGTATTATTAGGGATATTATATAAGGATATAATACGTTTTGACCCATCCATTAATATTTGTAAATTATCCATTCATATATTATATAATGTAGTTGTTTAGTTTTAAATGAACTTTTAAAAAAATATAATATATATATGTTGTTCGATAAAAAAATGATATCCTCGGAAAAACCAAATGTATGCGAATTAGAAAAAGAAATGGAACGGATTACCAGAAAAGAAGATACGTTAATGAGTGAAACATATTTTTCAAAACAAAATATAGATATTATACAAAGCGAATTATATCTACATGTTTTTAAAAAAGCTGGTTTTAGAATAGATCAACAACCGATTAACGATTTATTAATCATTATGCGAGGAGTATATAATTTATATGCAAATCCATTAACAAAACGCAATCATATTAAATCTGAAATTATAAAATTAAACAATATATTTTTGGAAATGACTACAAACATGATTATAAGTAACGTGAAAATGCATCGTAAATATATTCAAGATGCGAGTAATTTGCCTGTACCTATATCTAGAGGTACAATGGAATCACGAAAAGGTGAGATTTCTTTACCAAGCAATAATTTGGTTTAAAATTCATTATCATCATCTTCTTCATTATGAATATATCGTATACCAGTATACACTCCTTTAGAATTTTTAGAATATTTCAATTTATTATCAATATACTCTTTGAATTCTTTTAAATTCGGTGCGATTGTATTATTAGTATCTCTATACCATGATTTAAAATGATGATAGAATTTCAGACAAGGAATTTTATCGTTAGGTTCGTTACTAGATTCGATATTTTCATTGAAATATTGAATCATTGAATCACTTTTATATTTGAACAAATTGGTATGTCTCAATACACTTTGAGGTTCATGTAAACCATCTTTTCTATAATCTGTCAAATAATTTATTAACAAGAACATGAAACAATCTTTAGATTCTTTCAGTTTCGTATACATGTCTGGGTCTATTTTATGTTCATTTTCATTTACTGGAATATCTACAAATTTCTGTCCAAATTCTACTACACGTACTCTTCTCCACGTACCGTCATCATTCGCTGCAATATCTGGCAATTGGTTACACGTTAATAACATTTTAAACTGAGGTTTAAATTCAACCGGTGATGAATATAAACCCCTAGAATAAATCGTATCGTTACCAGATAATTCTTTCATCAAACCTACATTTATTTTATCACCTTCATCCGGTTCTTGCATACTTGCAAATCGTTTTCCTTTTGCATTTTGAACCTCAGGACTTGCAGAATTCGAAGCATTTCTTTTTTTTGTCAATAATGTAATCGGTAATTTACAACAATAATCGCCTAAACAACTTTCAAATAAATCTATCAATGTACTTTTTCCATTTGCACCACTACCTGTCCATATATGTACTTTTTGATCTCTTGTTGTTCCTTCCAGACAACTAGCTAACAATTTCATAACATATATTTTTACTTCTTTACAAGGTAAAATGGTATTCAAAAAATTATGCAAACGTAATACAGCGCTATCATTTTGATCATATATTACATAATTTGTAGATGTGCAAAATGAAATATAATCCTCAGGTCTTCCATCTCGGAATTCGAATTTTGCTATATCATAAACACCATTATTAAAACAGATAAGATGTTCTTTACTATCCAACATATTCATAAAATGTTTATCATAAAACATAGTAGCACATTCTTTCATAACTTTTGTTTTGAATGAATTGTCTTTCAATAAATACATTAATTTAATACAATCTGCATGTTTACTTGTCAATTCTTTTTCATCAGATGCACTTTCACATTCTAATATTTTTTTACTATACCAACTAGATAATAATGTTACATCATTTGCCAATTCACTAGACATTTTTTGTGCCAATAAATATCCTTCCTCCATCGTATTCCAACGATGTTGATGAAAATGATACCAAGTATTACGCTTTATACTAGAACATGTAAATAAATGTTTATATTTATCGTATAAAACATTTGCAACATCATAATGCGATCTTGATAATGCTTCTATTAATAAATTCTTTGTATTTGACCTTATATATTCGATATATTTTGCAGGATTATCGGAATTTGCCCACATATATAAACTTGATATTGTCAATCCACCATTTGGTTTAAAATTTTTCCATCTTTTTTCACATTCTCCCTCTTTATATTTTGTACTTTTTCTACTCCAGGTATCCCATACATTTAACAAATGTATATCAATATTATATAAACACCATCCTAATTCCATCCATTCGCGTTCATTGTCACATCTTGTCATACTCAACATATTTACCAAATTGACAACTAGGTCAGTTTTATTTGTAGATTTGATATTTGGACTCGGAACTGTAATTAAAGTTTCTTGTTTTTCATTTATTTTTTCTTTCAATGTAACCGTATGTCCTCTAATTGAAAAATACCTACAATTAATTTGAACTTTCGAATCATGATTTTCAAATTTATTATCATGTACTTTTCCTGTCAATGTATAGCTAAACATTTCACCACATTTTAATGTTCCGTAACACATCCAGTTATTTCTAGTTGATGCTATGTCAAATATATCATCGATATTTCCAAGATGTCCGAACATATTTTCATTATTTAATTTCAAGTCTTCTATAACTTTTTTATGAATTGCTATATGTATTTTTTTTGTAACAATTATACCCATTAACATGATATGAAACCCATCTTTGTAATTGTCATTATGCGGTCGAGTACTTGGTTTTTCAAATACATGTGCTGTAAAATCAGTTGTTGTATCTGTTTCTACAAAATGTTTAATTGATTGTATAAACAAATTGACAATATTGATGATATCTTGTTTTTTGTAAAGTCTTTCAGAATTTGTTTGTTTAATATCAATATCAATTAATATCGGGGTAGCATTTTCGCATGGGATTTCGGTTAATCCAATACTGAACCTTATAGATTTCTGGGTTTCAGGGTCTATGGATTTCATCGTGGCTTCCCAACTTTTTTGATAAATTTCCCAAAATTGATCTGTTTTTTCATCGGGAATATTATATTTTCCTGTAATTGGATAATGCATACCAGTATGTGAACCTTTATTAGCACCTGTGAATTTATGATCTCTCATAAACATTAATAAAGGACGATATGGCAACATTCCCGAAACAGACATCTATTTAATTAATACATTTTTTTTTCTTAAATATATACTATACAAAATTGTTAGTATTGTATAATGTTTGTATCAAAGCCTAGTTAAAGAACATACATTTAATATACAAATATGTTAAATAACGTTTTGTTAATCGCATCTTCTGAAGCTGCAAAAAGTGAACATTCGTCTTTTAAACATGGAGCAGTATTGTATCAAGGCAAAAGATGCATATCAAAAGGCCATAACCGTTCCATTCTAAAAGAAAACTTATTCAATAGTTTACATGCAGAAATGTCGGCAATAAAACAAGCCAAACAAATAAAATTTAAGAAATCAATGAAATTGACAATGTATGTTGTTCGAATAAATAAACAAGGATTATTTTTGAATTCTAAACCATGTGAACATTGTCAAAATATAATGAAATCATTCGGTGTTAATAAATGTATTTTTTCATCCATCGATGGGGAAGTCGATTCTATTGATTTATAATTCAACTTAAAGATTCATTATTCATTTTAATAATAATAATCATCATGAATGAAATAGAAAATAATATTAACAAAATTCATCAACATTTTCTGAATACATTAAACAAACATTTTGGAGATATGTTAAATCATTCGGATGAAATCTTGGTACATAACCATTTACCAATTTGTGGAAATGTAATTGGATGTGATTATTGTGAAAAATATGGTAATATTTTAGCAAATGGTCCAGTAAGAGTAGAGGATGTTCCGGATATTTATAAACATGTATATTGTTTTAATAATAATTTAAAGAAAACATGATAATATAATTAAATGTGTGGAATATCATTACGATATATCAATGATAATAATTCCGAGTTGCAAGATTTTAAAAAACTTAAATATAGAGGACCAGATGAAACTAGTTTTGTAAAATTAGATGGGAAAACGTTAATGTTTCATCGATTATCAATAAACGATTTGAACAGTACGGGGTCTCAGCCTTTTGTACACGAATCAAAAGCTTTAATTTGTAATGGGGAAATTTATAATTACCCTCAACTGAAAAAAATTCATGGAAATTCTTTGATTGGCAATTCCGATTGTGAAATTATATTTGCAATGTTTTTAAATAATACTATGTCAAATATTGATATTTGTAATGCATTAGATGGTGATTTTGCTTTCATATATGTCGATGATTCGTGTAATAATATTGTGGTCGCAAGAGATCCAATCGGAGTAAGACCTTTATTTTATGGTGAAAATGAAAATGGAGATTATGAATTTTGTTCGGAAATCAAAGGTATTCCAAATTGTAAGCATATCAAACATTTCCCACCAGGATATGTGTATAGTACGAAAACCGGCTTCATTTCATACAAACCTCTATCATTAACATACGAACCTAAATTAGATTTTGATACCACGATTATATATAATAAATTATACGAGTCTGTAAAGAAACGATTAATGAGTGACAGGGAAGTTGGATTTTTTTTATCGGGTGGATTAGATTCGTCGATTATCGCAGCCATTGGTGCAAAAATATACTATCCAGCAAAAATAACGACATTCTCAATTGGTATAAAAGGTTATGAATCACCCGACTTAATAGCTGCAGAAAAAGTTGCAAAACATTTGAATAGTAATCATTTTGTATATGAGTTCACATTTGAGGAAGCATTTGATAATATCAGAAACACAATTTATCATCTAGAAACATATGATTGTACAACAATTCGTGCATCTGTTCCCATGTTTTTGTTGAGTAAATATGTTTCGGAAAATCATAACCATAAAGTGATTTTGTCTGGAGAAGGTGCTGATGAATTATTTGGAGGTTATTTGTATTTTCATAATGCACCGGATGAACAATCATTTCATAATGAAACTATCCGTTTATTGAAAACTGTACATCAATTTGATGTTCTTCGTGCAGATCGTTGTACAGCCGGCAATGGTCTCGAACTCCGGGTTCCATTTTTCGATAAGGATTTTATAAATTATATAACAAATATAAAACCAATGTTTAAAATGTATTCTCAAAATTGGATGGAAAAAACAATTTTACGCCGATCTTTTGAAACCATGTTACCTCCCGAAATTTTATGGAGACAAAAAAATGGAATGAGTGATGCGGTTGGTTATGCATGGGTTGATAATCTAAAAAATGAAATTAATAAAATAGTTCCGATTTATTCATATAACTTTAACCACAACCAACCATTGTCATCTGAAGAATTGTGGTATCGTGGAATATATATCGACATTTTTGGGGAAGATACGGATATAACCGATACAATTTGGAGACCAAAATGGACAACTGAAACAGATCCGAGTGCTCGAAAATTATCCTATTTTGTAGAATCGTCTATAAAATCAACTTAAACAAACTTATATAAACAATTAATAATATATGGATCTGATCGAGGTTCCGTATGATATTTTAAATATTATTTATCAAATGTTGGACAAATATAGTAAGGTATCGTTACACCTTAGTTGTAAATTGTTTTATAACAATTATTTTAATGACAAACATTTAATGATAGAATGTAAGAATGAATATGAATCTTTATTGAAAACAAGAAAATTAGTAAATAGATACATAACAAGAAATATATTTATCGAAGATACTTTTTTATTACATGGTTATTGTGAACAATGTAATAAAAAGGGATTTTTACAAGAATTAGGCGAACAAAATGAATTTACGAACACTTTTTGTATATGTATAGATAATTGTACATTTAAATGTAAAATCTGTAACATGAAATCTACTTCTTCTTCATTTGATTTCATATGTGTTTCTTGTATATGGATTCGTTAATGGTTTACATATGAGCGATTACAACGGCTAATGAGTAAATTACCATTACAAGACCTGTTATAAAACCATATGAATATTTTTTTGAATGTCTAAGTTTAGAAACAAAATTGATGAGAGATCCTAATAAGAACAACATAATAGTTGTATATTTATCTTCACCTACAAATAAATTCCAGAAATCATTATTATCTATATTATATGACATATAATATAGATAATATTTAAAAAAAACAATTTTTATGTATCTAGTAATGAACAATTTGAGTATAATTGTTGCAATTGATGATTATTATGGTATATCTAAAAACAATGTACTTCCTTGGTATAATGAAGAAGATTTGAAATATTTCAAGCAAATTACGAAAGATAAAATACTGATTATGGGGAAAAAAACTTGGTTGAGTATACCTAATAAAACAAAATTTCAGAAAGATAGAATATGTTTCGTGTTATCATCACAGTATAATGACGAATATAATATTAATGACTTTGACTTAAATCATGTATATTATATTAAATCTTATGATGTTATATTACAAATATGTATGAATATGACAGATCCTTCATCTCCTATGTGTCGTGACGTTTTTATAATCGGAGGTAAAAGTTTATATGAGAAATCATTTGATTCATCCTTCTTAAAATATATCTATATAACGAGAATAAAAGGTGATTACAAATGTGATAATGATATTAAATTTATACAACAACATTTAGATTATCGTTGTATACATATATATACGGAAATAAAAGATACGGTGACTTTTCAAAAATATAAAGTAATATCTGAAGAAGATATGTATTTGAAGTTGTTATCTAACGTATATTATACTGGTATTGAAAGAAATGATAGAACAGGTATTGGGACATATTCTAAATTTGGGAGTCAACTGTCATTTTCATTGAAAGATAATAAAATGCCGCTACTTACAACAAAAAAAACATATTGGAAAGGTATCGTTCACGAACTTCTATGGTTTTTGAATGGTAACACCAATTCTAAGATACTTGAAGACAAAAATGTCAACATATGGAAAGGAAATAGCACTCGAGAGTTTTTAGATAATTTGGGTTTCAATGACAGAGAAGTAGGCGATTTGGGTCCAGTATATGGATTCCAATGGAGACACTGGGGTGCGGAATATGACACAATGAATACAAATTATCAAAATAAAGGTATTGATCAATTACAAAATATAGTCGAAACCATACGAAAAGATCCGTCAAACCGTCGTTTAATTCTATCTGCATGGAATGTGAAAGATATCAAAGAAATGGCTTTGCCACCTTGTCATATGATGTGTCAGTTTTATGTGGATGAATCTACATCCGAATTAAGTTGTCAGTTGTATCAAAGATCCGCGGATTTATTCCTAGGTGTACCTTTTAATATTGCATCTTACGCATTATTGACACATATCATAGCTAAAATAGTTGGTTTGACTGCATCTAGATTAAATATAGTATTCGGAGATGTCCATATATATAAAACACATTTAGATGCTGTTAAAACCCAATTAACAAGATCACCCTTTGATTTCCCAACGATTTCGATACATAAAGACATTAGTAATGTATCGGATTTGTCTGGATTGTCTTTTGAAGATATTGAATTAAATTCATATAAATGTCATGCGTCTATATTCGCTCCAATGTCTGTTTAAATATAGTTAACTAGTATATGGAATTATCCGAGGAAGAATTAGCTATAATGTATGATGTAAAAGTAGACACTATTAGAAAAAAATTAAATGAAGCTAATTGGAATGATAACGTAGAAGATTTAATAAAATCTTGGGGAGAAAAAGCAGCTCATCTTAGATGGTTACATACAAAAACATCTATTAGATGGAAAAGATTGTCAACATATTTTACGATCCCTATCATTGTATTAACCACATCGTCTGGTGTCGTTAATATTTCTCAAGAATCTTCTGATAATTCAATTATGTTATGGTTATTAGGTTCCATAAACCTGTTTACTGTTATATTAATTGGTATAAAAGAATTTTATAATCCAGAAAAAAATGCACAATTACATAGATCTATAGCAAAACAATTTGGAGCTTTTTACAGACAAATTTTACTGGAATTAACCTTACCAAGATCTGAACGTAGACCCTGTAATGAATTATTAAATTGGGCAAAAACAGAATTCGATAGGTTATTATTTGATAGTCCTTATATTACAGACAATATTGCAAAACAATTCCGAAAACATTTTGCAGACGTTGATAATAAACCAGATATAATTGACCATAATTACACGATATGTATAAATGGTAGAGAAAAAAAAAATGAAATATGTATCGAATTAACTCAAGTTTTATAATAATTTACTTTATATTGAATGATTAAAAATATAGATGATTGTCATGATATAACGTTGTTAAAAAAACTATACACGATGAATAAAATTGTAAAAAATAGACAAGAAGCTTTGCAAATATTGAAAAAGATGCAAATTTATAGTATAGATGTTGAAATTTTAAAGAAAGTCAAGTTACCTAATTACGAAGAACCAATTAATAAAACTAACAAATTTGATAAAATCTTTACGAAAAATAATGGAAAATATGGAATACATCGAGAACATAAAACAAGTTCTACAGATAATATTTTTTGTAAAAAAATCATTGATTATGATGAATACAAAACACCGTATGTAACAACGTCAGAAAAGAAGGTCTTTGCCAAAACTAATTGTAATGAGAACATGTATATTGATATTAAGAATAAAGAACTGGAAATTGCAAAAAAAGAATTAGAACTACGTAATGTAGAACTTTCTTTATATAAACAACAAATAAATAATACGCATAAAAACAGAAGTGTTAAATCATATCAAACCAGACAGTGTTCTACAAATAGTTCTTATCCAGTAGAGAGGAGACGTTTTGTTCCTTTAACAAATGCAAATGACGCAATTTACACAAATCAAGTTTTATTGGGACATCTCGATGTATATCATAATATATATTATGGAAAAAATAGAATTAATTTGGAAGATCGACTCGATTATATGTCAGAACAAATAGCTACAATTGGAAATTTAGAAACAAATGAAATTATACCAGAAAATTACACACCTGAAATATCGTATTTGAATAATAATGATTTTGCAGATGTTGTCACAAATGACATTTTTTACACATATTTCTTAAATTCTGATAAAGTGGATTTTAGAATTATCATACCATTCAATTACATAAATATTATTGGACATGAAGTAAAATTGAATCTACCGTTTCAGATAAATATGGAGTATTACCGAGTCAATGACATAAACCTAACACCTATCATTAATATCAATTTTGCATATAATGAACAAACTCAACAATATGACAAAACATCTAATATTTCAAAAGTATTTGTAGATAATATTGAATCAAATTATTTAATAATTCATTCTGGTTTATTCCAATGTTTTCGACAAAATGAATTCGAAGAATTTTATCTTGCAAATTCCAAATTCCAGATTGAAATAATATTAAAAAATATTGAGATAATACAATTTGAAGATGAATGTGTTCACTAATTATACTTAAAATTTAAAAAGTATACAATAGTTAAAACATGGATAAAAGTAAACAACTCCTTATCGGTAATATTAATGAAGGTGATAATGATATAGGTTCGAAAGGTACCTTCGAAAAATATCATAGTGAACATGTTGTGTTAGAATCGACACCAAGACTTACTATCGTAAATTTTCCTTGTGAATCCGATGTAACATTAGAAGGAAAATTCATAGCAACGGCATTTCATGCTAGAAGCGATCAACGATTAAAAGAAAACATTGTTGATATAGAAAATCCTTTGGACATTGTTAATCAAATAGATGGAAAATGTTATAATTTCAAAAATACAAAGACAAAAACATCCTATGGTTTTATTGCACAAGAAATCGAGGAAATTCTACCAGATATCGTTGATAATGATAGAGAAGGTATTAAATCTATTTCATACGGTGAAATTATACCAATTTTATCTAACGCAATTAAAGAACTTGATAAAAAAGTCAACGCTCTGACCTCAAAATTAATGGCCAATAAGTCATGAATACATTGTATGATCTATACTTCGTTCAAATAATTCATTTACATATTCATTTATATCATCGAAATAATACTTTGTGAAAAACTTCTGTAATTTATTTATAGTTACATTTTGATTCTTGATTTGTATATAAAATTTGTGAAATTCTTCATCTGATTTTGTTGGGAAAAACGCATTATACAGTAATTTAGTATCCGTTACTGTTGCATATGTGTAGTTTACAAAATAATCAATCCGTCTTTTTAAGGCTTCGTCCAATTTTTCTATATGATTTGTTGTTATAAAAATAATTGTACCTGATGTTTGTACAATACCATCTAATGCATTTAAAATTCCACTGAATGTTATATTGTTTTTCAATTGATCGTTTGTTTTTCTGTCATTAAAAATACAATCTATATCTTCTAATAATAATATGCTATTTTTTGGAAGTTTTTTTATTGCGTTCTTTAATGTTTTATCATCCATATCATTGTCAAAATCTAACACAGCTACTTTTTTATTATATAAACTCGCAATAGCTTTCACCGTGCTTGTTTTACCAGAACCTGGAATACCGTGTAAGAGATAGATTCTTCTATGTACTAGACATAACTTGTTAAACATTGTTTCAAACTCTATGGAATGAAAATTATCAATATCTAAAAGTAAATTATCCTTTGTTTCTTTCGGTATATAAATTGTATCCATTGTTCTTTTTTTTGTCCTAAACTGTTGTTCCCAACCATAATTATACGTCATAATTATAAGTTCATCCGAAGGATAATTGTTCATTTTATCTGAAAAGAAATTATTAACAGCTTTCATGAAATTTTGTAATATGTGTTTATTTTTTGTAGAAATCCTTAACCGTATATTTTTTTCAAATTGACCACAACTATCTAATTGTTCTGTTTGTGAATATACAACGTTTGTAATAAGTACGTTCTCAAATTCAAAAATAATTGAGAATGAATCTTCTTGTAAATCCAATTTATAAATATATTCATAAGCTCCATATGCAATACTTTTTATAGAATGTAACGCAAAATTTGGACATTCATAGTTTTCATATATATAAATAAGAACATTATTTGTTTGTTCTGTATTATGATATAATGTTAAATTATACATTGATTACAATTATATTATAACTTTTAAGTAATGTATTTTTTATTTTCATTTGCTATATTTTGTTTATTCTTATAATGATTTATCCGATCTAATTTTAATTTCTTTAATATTTCTAACAAATCTTTACGACGATTTTGATCATCTTCTTTGATGATCGATTTTAATAATATCATTATATCGTTTCCATCAATAATCCAATTCCCAACATTATTTAAATTTCCATAATTTTCAAATAAAGATTTATTCTTACTATTTTTTTGTGGAATTGTGGTTTCACGTTGTGTTCTATCCCGTCCTGTTTCTTTCAATTGAGACAATGAATATATAATTATTCTAAATTCTTTAACACGTTCAGAATTAGTTACCCATACAATTTTGCAGTTTTTTAATGAATCTTTTTTAATACCTATTAATTTACTTTCTTCAAAATAATATATAATTGGAAGATTTTCATACAAAACTTTATTTGAAAAAACATATTCATATTCACTATCTGTTAATTGTTGTTCTGGTGTCAAATAACGTTTCATTTCTTCAAAGTCCATATCTTCACTATCACCATCAATGTATTTGATTACAAATGGACGTTCAAACTTTCTTGTCAATTGGATAATTCCTTTGTATAAAGTCGAACCGATATCTTCATCTTGATTTGGATCTTCAAATTCTTTATATATTATTTTATCCTTGTAATATTTCAAAGGTTTATTATCTAATACATTATCAATTTTAGGTGGTTCTATATAGATTTCTTGTACATCATTTACTTCTTGGATATTATATTGTTCATTTGTTTTATTATTATGTTCGTCAAATGGATCGATAAATAATGTTTTAAACGTATATTTAATATCTTCTTTGAATGGAATTAGATGGTTTATATCAAACAATTCAACCCATTCGGGAACATCTGGTGTACTTTTCAAAGTTCGGATTATTTCTTTTTCTGAATTATCATGTCCTAATGTTCTAACTTTATAATAAGTTCTATTATTTTTCCTAATCTTAGCATATATTTCATATATATCTTGATAAAATTTATTTGTTCGTAATTGAAGTTTATTAAATAATGTAATTTTATATGGTTTATATACATTCAAATGTTCATAAGATATTATGCCTAATTCATTTGTTTTTTTAATCTTCAATGGATGAATAACTTTTTCAAAAGCAGTACTAAGTGAATTGTAGAATTCGATGAATAATGGTAAAATATCATCATTATCTTCAACATATGTTACTATTTTTACTAAATCAAAGACAGATAATTCATTTGTTTTATTCTTTTGAAATTGCTCTCGTTTATTCGCTGTAGTTTCTATTTTATTTTTTACAATATTTGTTATATTCATTTGTAAATTTGATATATTCTCTATATATGTATCATATTCATTCTTTTCTTCTGGTAGTATGATAGTTTCGGCCATTTCGATATTCGATTCTAAATATTCATTTTGTACAAAAATACCTCTCCCCCGATGTACATGCATAGGTGTATAACCTGTTACATTGTGTTTTGTATTATTTATCGAAAAGGCTATTCTATCTAATATATCATAATATCTCAATGTGTTATATTTAATCAAATAAAACGTTAATAATTTTTTAATATGTTTATTTTTATTTTCTACAAAACCTTGTGTTTGTGGAGAATAATTTGCTCCATATCTTTGGATTACATTAAATTGTTTACAAACATCTAGATCTCGGAATTCTTTTGCATTATCACTGTGTAAAATGTGTGGAATATCGCCACTTAAAAATAATTTCAACAACCATTTCGATATAATTTCTTTGCTTTTTGTCTTTAATGGGTAGACATATATAAATTTACTAAATATATCTATTATAACAAAAATATAAGCATAATCATCATTTTCTCTTTTAATATCATCTTTATTAAGTATTATTAAATCCATTTGCCAATGTTGCATTGTATAACGTGGGCGGAAAGACGATATGATTGGTTTTTCGTTTTTATTTAATACCTGTTTTAGATTTTTGTTATTTTTTAAATATTTATCTACGTCAGACCTCGATATTCCAAGATATTGTTGTTGTAACACTTTATCTAACAAGGAATGTAATCCTAATGCAGAAGTAGCTGGATCTGAATTTATTTCACTCAATATTTTGAGTTTATCACTATCTTTTATTATTGTATATATCAAATCATAATCGTTTGTAACAGAGTCGTCATTATACCCACGTTTAATTTTAGTTTTAAAATATATTTTATCATCTTTTAAAAAATAATATGACATTCTATTAACAAATGAAACACCTATCCAATTATCTGTTGAATTAAAATAACTCGGTAATTCATTTGTTTTTAAATACTCTACACCTAGGTTATATAAATTGTCTGGCCATTTATGACCAAATACTGTTTTCCAAACAGATGGAACTTTGCCAGGTTGTCGGATCAATTGGTTGTTCATTCTAATTTATTTCATATTATTTGTATAATTAAAAAAATAAAAATTTTACTTTAAGAATACATTTTAGTATATTAATAATCAATAATGGATTCTGATAAATATATATCTTCAAATGCAAAACATGGTAAAATTAAAGCTATTCAATTTAGTTTATTAAGTAATGAAGAAATCGTTTCATCTTCTGTCGTACTCATCGAACATCCCGATCTTTATGAAAAAGGTGTTCCAAAATCAAGTGGTCTATATGATCTTCGGATGGGGACAACCGATAAACAATATAAATGTCAAACATGTAATTGTGATGTAATAAATTGTCCTGGACATTTCGGTCATATAACATTAGAAGAACCTGTTTATAATACATTGTACATAAAAACGGTATATAAAATATTACAATGTATATGTATAAAATGTTCGTCTTTCTTATCCAATACCATATCGGTAAAACACACTTCGGCTATTTCACAATTAAAACATTGTACGGATAATATTACAAAATATACAATCTGTCATAAATGCAATTTTAAACAATACAAAATAAGTTTTGAAGCACAGAAAATAATGTTTACATTACCTGATAATGAACAGATACACGTCACTGCAAAAATGAGTTTTCATATTTTGAGGAAACTAAGTCCAGATGATGTGGCAAAATTGGGGTTTTCAATCACAAGTTCACATCCAAAAGATATGATTTTCATCAGTATACCAGTTCCTCCACCGGTTGTACGGCCGTCTATTATTATCGATTCAGTCATGAAAAGTCAAGATGATTTGACACATAAACTGAGTGAAATTCTTAAATGTAACTCACAAATTAAAAAAACTAAAGAAAATAATACAAAATCTGGAACAAGTGTATTGGAAGAACTAATTAATTTATTACAATTTCACATCGACTCATATATTGATAACGAATTACCGGGTCAACCACAAGCAACGCAACGAACTGGTCGACCAATTAAGTCATTGTGTCAAAGGATTAAAAGTAAAGAAGGTAGAGTAAGAGGTAATTTGATGGGTAAAAGAGTTGATTTTTCTGCTAGAACAGTGATTACAGCAGATCCAAATTTATATCTCGACGAACTTGGTGTTCCCGAAACTATCGCAAAAAATATGACAATTCCCGAACATGTCACTGATTATAATATTAAGAAAATTGAACAAATGATAAGTGGAAATTCTGATACAAATGTAAAATATATCATAAATACAAAAGGTATAAGAAAGGATTTACGATTTCTAAAAAATCCAACCGTAGAAGTTGGGGATATTGTTGAGAGGAATTTACAAAATGGGGATTATGTCGTGTTTAATCGACAACCATCATTGCACAAGATGAGTATGATGGGTCATAAAATAAAAATTATGCCATATTCAACATTTCGGTTGAATTTATCCGCAACAAGTCCATATAATGCAGACTTTGACGGAGATGAAATGAACATGCATGTTCCTCAAAATCAAGAAACTCGGACTGAGATTAAAGAATTAATGATGGTTTCCCATTGTATTGTTTCTCCACAATCAAATAAACCGGTTATGGGTATCGTCCAAGACGCTTTACTCGCTTCTCGGTTACTGACTATGCGAGATAAATTTATTGATAAAATGACTATGATGGATATCATTACCCGGATTTCAAAAAATACAAATCTTCCTAAACCAGCAATTTCGAAACCAAAAGAATTGTGGACTGGGAAACAATTAATAAATCTGATTGTACCGAAAATAAATTTTAAAAGATATTCAGGGTGGCATAATGAAAATGACGAATCCAAAATATCGACCGATGATACCGAAGTATTAATCGAAAATGGTGAACTAATATCAGGAATTTTATGTAAAAAAACATTAGGTTCTTCATCTGGAAGTTTGATACATCTTATTTGGTTGGAAATGGGACCAGAAGACGCATGTTTATTTATTAGTGAAATTCAATTTATTGTTAATGCATGGTTGATGACAAATGGATTTACTTGTTCAATTTCAGATATGATCAATCATATAGATACTCAAAACAAAGTTGATTCAATTGTTCAAGATGTTAATCAAAAGGTTATCGATATTATCGATAAAGGTTATAAAGAATGTGGAGAAATTAAAAAGGTTGAGAACAAAATTAATACAATTTTGAACACTGCAAGAGATCAAGCAGGCATTTGTGTTCAAGAAAAACTAAATCATGATAATAATATTTATTCAATGGTATCTGGAGGTTCTAAAGGAAGTGTTATTAATATTTCACAGATAATGGCATGTGTGGGTCAACAAAATGTAAACGGTAATAGAATCAGTTTTGGATATAATAAACGAACATTGCCACATTTTTGTAAAAATGACATTTCAGCTGAAAGTAAAGGTTTCATTAAACACTCTTATATACAAGGTTTGAATCCGACAGAATTCTTCTTTCATGCTATGGCTGGTAGAGAGGGTGTAATCGACACAGCCGTAAAAACATCTGAAACTGGATACATTCAAAGAAGATTAGTAAAGGCGATGGAAGATATAACCATCACTGGTGACGGTTCTGTTCGGAACAGTATGGGTGATATTTTACAAATTAAGTATGGAGAAGATGGTATGGATGCTTCAAGACTGATAACACAAAAACTTCCAAATATAAACAAACATTTTGATGATATACAATATGTTTCAAAAAATACAAATTTGATTTTATGGGAACATAATGAAATAATTGAAGCTAGAAACATGTTACAATATTCTAATGTTGATAGAGTTCATTTACCTATCGATATATTTAGAACATTGTCACTTGCTAAATATATTAAAACAGGAACATTGTTCGATTGTGAAGATGATATTATTAAAGGTTTACGAAAATTCTGTAAATTCATAGAGACTAATATTTTATTGAAATCGATTATTATTATCACACTATCTAGCAAAATTGTCATCCATAAACATAAATTAACATCCGATGGATTTACATGGATGTTAGATACTATTAAATATACTTACGAATCCTCTTTGGTAAATAGAGGAGAAATGGTGGGTACTATAGCCGCACAAAGTTTAGGTGAACCGATTACACAATTGACATTAAATACATTCCATTCTGCTGGTATATCAGAAAAAAATGTAACTTTAGGTGTCCCAAGGTTGAAAGAGATTATAAATACTGCAAAAAATATAAAATCTCCTTCTATGACTATATTTTTAGATACAAAATCCGATGTATCCTTGAAAGATTTGACAGAAAAAATTACTAGAACCGATTTTAATACGTTTATAACTGGTTCGTCAATTCTTTACAACGCTGATTATCTGGATTTCGAAAAGCATTATTACGAATATATCGACTCCTCCATTTTTTGTCCATGGTGTATTCATATAAACTATTCATCTAAAATTCTTGAGAAATTACATATTTCTATTTACGAAATAACTATGATTCTCATGAATATGTACGAAAATGTGCATATAATTCCATCTAATGAAAATTCTGATAATCCAATTCTTGTTTTCAGATTTTCAAAAACTGATATAAATTATGACGAATTACTTACATTTTTGAATACTCTTTTATATGATACTATTCTTTTTGGTAATTCAAAAATTACAAAAGTTTTCAAAAAAGATGAATATACTTTAGAAACCGATGGAAGCGTTCTACTCGACATATTGGGTATTGATGGTGTAGACAAGACTTCTACATTTTCAAATGATATCGTCGAAATTTACAATGTATTGGGTATTGAAGCAGCACGCTCTGCGATTCTAAACGAAATAAGGAATGTGATCGAGTTCGATGGTTCGTATGTTAATTATAGACATCTTTGTCTCTTGGTTGAAACTATGACAAACAAAGGTAAATTAATGGCAATTACAAGACATGGTATAAACAGAACTATGTCTGGGCCTTTGATGAAATGTTCCTTCGAGGAAACTATCAATGTTCTTATCGATGCAACTATTAATTCAGAAAAAGATGAATTAAAAGGCGTAACAGAAAATATTATGTTGGGTAAAATCACTAAATCTGGAACTGGATGCATAGACTTGCATCTAGATATGGACAAACTTACTAAAAATGATCATATCATGAAGTATACGATTAAGGAACGTGTTTATAAAACAGATACTAATAAACATTTTATACCATCATCGCCTAGTAGAATATCAACTTAAAGAACTATATGAATAACATTAGTAAATAATTATGCAAGACATGTCAAATATCGATATGAACGAGCTCAAGTCTTCAATCACATCGTATGTCGAAAAAACAATTCATGAATATTTAAATGAAAAAATATTATTATATATTCAGGATATGTGTGTACAAAATAATTTGAGTTTCGACGAACAAGTTAAAATATATAAACAATATGTATCATCTTCTTATAACGTAGAATCGCAAAATAAGATATGTAAAGGAATTACTAAATCGGGTAAAATATGTACTCATAAATGTCCATCTGGTTTGTTGTATTGTAAAAAACATTATAAAACAATTGTTTCCGAACCATCAAACAGTTCCGTTCCTGATGAACCAATTGTGAATAGCTATTTTCCCGATTTACTTCAATGATACATTTTCATTATATCTTAAGAATGTCATTGGATTTCCACAATATATAAATTGTCCAATATGATTCAATGATATCGTCAAATCTATATAAATTTCTCCTTTTATATTTTGCCACAATCGACAAAATCCGTAATCTTCACTTAAATATCTATTTGTTCCATCTTCTTCTTTATAAGTACTTGATGGGAAAAAATCGTAAAATTTATCATCATCTTTTATATTATATGGTGCGACATCATTAATATACTCCCTTTCGGGATATGCTTCGATCATTTTTGTTATCACATTTTTTTTAATTAATAAAAACCCTGTTGGTGCATCCAAAACTTCTATGCATCCATTTTCTATTTTATGAGATTCGGTTGGCTTGAAATTGAATGTATATTTACCTGCAGATTGTACTAATTCCATTGTATTTTCTACTTTATCGAAATTCTTGTGAATAGAATTAAAGTCAATTGCCTTTTTAGAATAACAACCACCAAGTACATCTTTATCCATGTTTATCATCTTTACAACATCTATAGGACTGAATTCAATGTCAGAATCTATAAATATTAAATGTGTACAGTCTGTACTCATGAAACGTGTTATACATGCATTTCTCGCACGCGGTATCAATGAATCAAAAGGAATCGTGTAATATTGGAATTCGATATCATTGTTTAATAGAACTAGTTGTAAATTCATTACACTTTGCATATATTTTACATTTACCATACCATTGTAACATGGGGTAGCAACAAATAACTTTGTTTTAGTTTTACTAGATTCCGCCTTCGAATCTTCGTTAATGTATTTTCCGTTTTCATTTGTTTTACTAGATTCTGCTTTTGTTTCTTTGTTGATATCTTTTCCTTTTTCATTTGTTTTACTAGATTCTGCCTTCGAATCTTCGTTAATGTCTTTTCCTTTTTCATTTGTTTTACTAGATTCTGATTTTGTTTCTTTGTTAATATCGACTTTTTCATTTGTTTTACTAGATTCTGCCTTCGAATCTTCGTTAATGTATTTTCCGGTTTCATTTGTTTTACTAGATTCTGATTTTGTTTCTTTGTTGATATCTTTTCCTTTTTCATTTGTTTTACTAGATGCTGCTTTTGTTTCTTCGTTAATATCGACTTTTTCATTTGTTTTGTTGGACTCTGCTTTTGTTTCTTCGTTAATATCGACTTTTTCATTTGTTTTGTTGGACTCTGTTTGTGTTTCTTCAGATGGTTTACTTGATTTAAGTTCTTTATTATTTTCTTTTTTTGTTTTTTTCATTTCTGGTTTTTTCTTGTCTACTACTTTTTCTTTTTTTGTACTGTTACGTTTTTTTGGTTTAACAGGTTCATGTTCTACAACAGATTTGTCTGACATTCTTTTTTACATTCTTTTTTAAATCTTTAAATTAATTAAACTATTTAAAAATATAGGTTTATATAACAATAAATGAATCAACCATTCGTAAAAGTTTCTACAAGTGATAATCCTAATATATCTAGTGGCACTGTGAAAGTATCAACAAGTGTTGATCCGACTAAATATCAAAGTGGATATGTAAAAGTAACAACGAAATAATATTCTTTATGAGTAAGTTCTAGAATAAAGGTATTAACAATTTGTCAAGTAGTATGGGTTCCAGTTTTTTTTAAATATCATCGGTAATACCACTTACTTTTGAAATAACTTCTATTTCAAATCAAAGTAACAAAAATGGATAATAGAGACGTTAGTATTAATATTTTTATCAAGACTTAAGACACCGTGCGGTTGAAACCGATACCTTGATCTACTTACCGATCATGGTGTTACATCTGATATAGCTTTCGTCAGTACAGGTACGATTCAACAAGGAAAAGATCTGGCTGAAAGTGATTCATCGACTACCGTTATTCAATTTGAATATACGACCGAAGTGGTAGATTCCTCGTCAAGATATCCTTATCGAGATGAAACGACTATAGGGAGTATAAATGGTTATAAGGGAACAATTGTTAAGGATGGTCAAGGAATGTTAATGATCTGTGTAGGCCCTGTAGGGTCAACATTGTTATCCCAACAATTTATGACATACAGGTTGGTGAAATAATCGATTTTTCTGTACATATGGAAACCAATCTAACGACACATTACGAGATTGTGTATAAACCAAATACAAGTCAGAAACCCGAACCTGATTTTCAGAATTGTTCGTAACAAGATATGTTAATAATTAATAATAAAGATATTACATGTATATTTAGAATGACAACATTATATAAGAATGATAGATATTGGACAATTTTAATAGAAGGTTCCAAAATTACAAAAAAATGGGGGAAAATAAATGGTAAAGAAAGTTCTACAATACAAATTATTGATTATGGTAAAAATATAGGTAAATCCAATCAAACAACACCAGAACAACAAGCAAATATAATAGTTAATTCTTGTGTTAAAAAATATAAAGACGCTGGTTATTATGAAAATTTAGATGAAAATAATAGAACCGTATTACCATTACCTATGTTAGCAACAAATTGGAATGATGAAACGAATTTGGATTATGTATATATACAACCAAAATTAGATGGTGTACGTTTATTAGTTGGTAGATATAATGATGAATTGATAATGTATTCAAGAACTGGTAAATTGATGCAATTTGATAATATTAAGAAAATATGTGAATTTTTAAAAGAAGGTCAGTTTCTTGATGGTGAAGTATATCAATCTAACATGAGTTTTGAAGATATTACAGGTGTTTTTAGAGGACCATCTAAAAATCATTCGAAAATTGAATATCATTGTTTCGATTTTTTTGATGTGTCGAAACCACAACAACCCTTTAAAGAACGTCTTGAAACGTTAGAATCTTTCAGATTACATGAGGATTTAATCATAGTTGTTACATCTTATATTCATACATCTGATCTAGCTAAACAACACAAATTCATTTCTGAACAATACGAAGGTACCATGATTAGAGATCCAAATGGACTTTATCATTTTGATAAACGTTCTAAAAATCTTATGAAATTAAAAGATTTTTGTACTAAAGAATACATTATTTCAGGCTGGGAAACAGCTAAAGATAATACTGTTATTTGGAAATGTGAAACAGATACGGGGAAGATCTTCAAAGTTAGACCAAAAGGGACTACGGAATATAGGCGGAAATTATTATATGATGTTAATCACATCATAGGTAAATTTTTAACTGTGAAATTTCAAGAAACAACAAATAAACATCAAGTACCTCGTTTTCCGGTTGGTCTTGCTATTCGAGATTATGAATGATATTATTAATCTGTCTGTTAATACGTCTTCTACATAATATATATTTAGGATTATAATAACATTCTAAAAAATATTTTTGTATAATCAGAATTGCTTCCATACGTTTCCTCTTTTGTGTAAGATTATTTAATAATATTTGTAAACGGACTCTACCTCTAGTTCTTTCTAATAATTTTGGTAAACTTCCAAGTTTCCATAAAAAGTTTTTTTCATGTAAACAATCAAATATTTCATTTAATTCTTTTTCACAATCGTGTATCAATTTCGGATTTTCATACAAAGCGTCTTTTAATACAAGAGGCCGTTCTAGTTTATTCGAATTCAACATTATGTTTTCAAAATGTTTATAATATTTTTCATTCATGTTCATAAATTTTCATAATAATTCTTAAAGTAATATATTATATGATTCACTGTGATTATGTTATTGTTGGATGTGGTCCATGTGGTATGTTATTAAGTTTAATGTTAGCCCATAAAAAAAAACGTGTATGTATCATAGAATCCAACAATTATATAGGGGGCTGTTGGAATATGGATAAAGTTGATAATATGTATATCGAAAACTCTCCGAAGATAATCGGAAATTATAATTATTTTGAACAACTGTTGAATATATTACATCTGAAACCAGAACAACAATATAATCCATATGCTGAAGCTAAGGTCTATAATAAATTTAATTCTATATTTATCAAATCACTAACATATCATGAACGATTTGTTTTTATTCAAGATTTTGTTATATACAATCTAGGTTACGGTAACAAAAATTTGACAATTGAAGAATGGATGAAGATGCATAAATTCTCAAAATTAGGTTACAAATCAATTCGAAAATTAGCAATTCTTCTTGCTAATGTACCAGAACGATTTTCTGTCTTATCTTTTTTCAAGTTTTTTAGTAATGATCAGGTTAAAACATTACGTGGTAATATATTAAAACATGATTGTCTTTGGATAAATAATTTTTTAGAATATATTGCAAACTCTAATAAAATTCAATTATATTTAAATCACGATCTTGTTCGTATTCAAAGCAATGATCATAAAGTCTTTAAGGTTATTGTGTGTGATAAATTATTAAATACAAATAAAATATTCAAGGCAAGTGAGCATTATGTGTTATGTGTACCTCCATTGAATCTTTATAATATTGTTAAAAATTCGAATCAATATATACAAAACAATTGGATGGATTTTGCAACATTTAAAACATGGAGTTTCAAATCTTCTTATACTGGTTTTGGTTTTCAATTGCATTTCAATTCTAAACAAAGAGACATCTCAGATTTCTTTTGGGCGTGTAAAGGAGAATGGAACATCGTCCTTTTAGATAAAAGTATACCTGATGAAAATATATATTCGTGGTCATGTGTTATCATCGATTTAGATAAACAAAGTACAAATATTAACAAATCTGCAAACCAATGTACTTATAATGAAGTTATTGCTGAAGCTTTATTTCAATTAGAATCACCCCAACCATATGCTATCACTTCATATAACGGATTATACTATGATAACGGAAGTTGGAAATCTAAGGATTCTGCTTTTTGTCACAATTGCGAATATTTCAATAATAATGGCAAAATCAGAAATCTTACCAGTTTAGGTTCACATACTTTAAACTCTATTTCGACTATGGAAACATCTCTTGAAAGTGTTGTTAAATTTTCGAACAAACATAATATAAATTCGATTATACAAACTAAAATTTCATATAATCTCGTTGTATTCATGTTTGTGATTTTCATAATAATTATCAATAAACTAAAGGTATGACTTATTCTTCATCAAAATCTTCTGTATTTAATTCGATATTATCTTCTTCTTCCGCTTCTTTTTCTTTTTCTATCTCGACTTCGATGGCTTCTTCTTTTTCTTCTTCCTCTTCATCTTTTTCTTCTTCCTCTGCGATTTCCTCTTCTTCTTCATACTTCAAACCATCCACACAACCTTCGATGTAACCTTCGTGATATCCTATCTTAAATCCATGGTCATAGGTAGATGTCCATGTAATATTAGATTGATTATCATTGTCACAATGTTCTTTACATTTTTCCTTATATCCTTCCTTATATCCTTCGTCATATCCCTCGTTATAACCATTTTTGTATATAACATCTTCGTCGTCTTTTCCTTCGTCGTCTTTTCCTTCGTCGTCTTTTCCTTCGTCGTCTTTTCCTTCGTCGTCTTTTCCTTCGTCGTCTTTTCCTTCGTCGTC
>Ga0129324_10000401_pt1 | contig 32145 bp, 39 predicted proteins | sample CPBDNA_7_FD_96879 | JGI IMG/M metagenome (GOLD analysis project Ga0129324, IMG submission 96879) | Freshwater to marine salinity gradient microbial communities from Chesapeake Bay, USA - CPBay_Spr_15_0.2_DNA | ecosystem: Environmental > Aquatic > Marine > Coastal | place: USA: Chesapeake Bay...
AAAGATTACTCATCCATGGACAAACATTGTGACAACTGCAGGGGCAAGTCCATTCATGGTGGAGCCTAATGACGGTGTTGTCACCCTTGCTAGTATGCGTAAGCACGCCCGAGATATGACATTAGTTGAGTTAGAACACAATCATTACGAAGTAGTCATGTCTATGAAGACAATAAATATTATTAAAGATAAAATACAATCTATAGGAAAATAACATGGCATATTCAGACAAGGTCGTTGACCACTACGAAAACCCCCGCAACGTCGGCACCTTTTCAAAAGATGATGAGGATGTGGGCACGGGCATGGTGGGAGCCCCGGCATGTGGTGACGTGATGAAGTTACAGATTAAAGTAGTCGATGGTATCATTACTGACGCCCGCTTTAAAACATATGGTTGCGGAAGTGCTATCGCTAGTTCCAGTTTGATTACGGAAATGGTCAAGGGAATGTCACTGGACCAAGCGACGGCTATCAAGAACAGTGAGTTAGCCGAAGAACTTGCCCTACCACCAGTTAAGATTCATTGCTCTATTTTAGCGGAAGATGCGATTAAAGCCGCAGTTGCTGATTATAGAGCCAAGCATTTAGCAGTTTGATTAAACACATTGGGTAGATTGATCTAGAATGAAACCATTAATATCCGTAAATTTTGTACCCGGTAGCCATGGCAATTTTCTGAAACAATTGCTGGATTTAGTTTTTGCTGAACGTAGATGGAGCAAAAGCCCAGTGACCGCGGCGGGAACATGGCATTTACACATTACTGATAAAGAATTATGTAAGAATGCCCCTCCGCAGAAATTTCAGAAGCACCACTATTACAGAAATGCTGACGTGCTCCCCGATTTTATAGACCGCTCAAGTTGGGCGGTCTTCAGCGACCCAGCTATTAATATAACAGTAGAAACAATTCAAGAAAAGATTCTAATTAGTATGTATTTTGCTAGAGTAGGAGATGATCTTCCACTTTCTGCTATTGAAATCAGTGAATTAAATATGGAAAACTTTATATATACCTGGATTTTGAAAAATAAAGTAGATGTACCGGACTTGCCGTACTTACCATACAGATTGCACTTATTCGAAGATGTATTGCGTGATGTGTATCAATTTAAAAATACAGTCCCGAATGAAATAGATGTGATTAAATTTTGGTCAAAGGATATAACAAGAATTGATCGTCATCTTGACGCTAGTGCTAAATTTTTGGAATCATCAAAACATACTATCTACCACTTTAGAATGATTTGGTTATACAATCATATCGATTGCTTAAATGCAATTAGAGAAATAAGTAATCAATTTAATATTCCTATTCTAGTGAGCGATGACGAAATTAGAACTACCATTGATTTTTTCAAGTCTACTATTAAAGAGTTACCTAACATTGATCTTGCCCAACAAAAATTTGATGCCATTATAAGCGGCATAGATGTTACTCTACTTGATTTGGATATTAATAGCAAAATATTTCTGTGGTTGTTTTTACAACATCATTATTCTCTCTTGGATCAATCGGCTATTACTGAGTGGCCTAGTACCTCAATAGAAATGAGAGACAAAATATCATCAGCATTAAATACATCACTTACAGGAGAAGTACAATGAGCAACGAGCAAGACAAAATCAAGCATAGCAAACGTATGCTAAAAGATGAAAACACTGTAAAAAAGCAAGTTGATATTGCTAAGCAACACGGCACTCCAATTGAAGATCCGCACAAGTTTGCTAAGCGACATGCAATGACATGCGGTGATTCTAATTGCGTTATGTGCGGTAATCCACGAAAGTTCTTTAAAGAGACTACGATCCAAGAACAACGATTCGATCAAACGAAGAATTGGGAAGATTGAAAAATAAAAGTAGCAAATCGCTTGACAACAATGCGATGTGGTGCTATAATACATACATGAACTAGAGAAAGAGCTAAAAAAGTAGCTTAATTTCTAGTATTTTTAAACCAGGACTAAATAGATATACTATGATGAATTTTAACTGTCAATCGCTGAAACATGCAGGCTTATGGTCACCCGTGACGATTGCCATGCTGTCTGCCTTTGAGGGGAATTATTCAACAGCGCCGACAAGTATTCGCGGATCACATGATCAGGGCAGAATGAAACAGGGGTTCATAGAAGGATGGGATGATTAGTTAATCACACATCTTACAAGATTTATGAAACCCCTGGAAACGAAAGTTCTCAGGGGTTTTGTTTTTGTGTTGTAAAAGTACAACATTAAATTTTTGACAGTAAATGAATTTTATGATACAATTAGATAAGAAAGAAAAATCTGATTGGCTCAAGGAGAATACTCTAACTTCTGAACAGTTCAAGCAATTGATTCTTCAGAAGGTAGAGCGTAACAAGAGTCAATCGGCTCAAGCTAGAAAACAACTAGCATAAAAAATTAGTGTGGATTTAGAGCAGTAACCCTGCCCAGGAAACGAGGTCCTGATAGCGCACTATAAACATGCTGTAAACGGGCGGACAGAATACATGAACGTGTGGTGAGAACGCATTAGTAAGACTTCTGGGTAGAGTATTAACTCTATCATATCCTCTAGTAATAGAGGGTATTCTAAAACATACTCCACAGGGGGAGGGTTTCGCCAGCAAAGAGCAAGACTTTGCGAGTGTGTTTTAGAATATTGGGGATTCGCCTAGCTTGGCCTAAGGCAACGGTCTTTGAAATCGTCATCATTGGTTCGAATCCAATATCCCCTGCCAGTATTAGGATCCGTTCAGCAAACTTAAAAAATTCAACTTGTAATTGAAAAATAAGGATCCTGTTATATTCACTCAGTTCGTCTATCGGTAAGGACGACAGCCTTTCAAGTTGTAAAGACGGGTTCGATTCCCGTACTGAGTACCAATCAAACGCGCCATTAGTATAATGGATAATATACGAGCCTACGAAGTTCGGGATGGTGGTTCGATTCCATCATGGCGCACCAGTTTTAGGATGCATCCTGCAAAATCAAATCAATTCAAAACTTTTATCTTTGAAAAGAAACTGCATCCTGTTATATAATATCCGCGTAGCACAAAAGTAGAGCGTCCGGCTGATAACCGGGAGACGAAGGAGCGTTACCTTCCGTGGATACCAATCAATTAGACTACTTAGGTGTGGCCTTAGTGTAGCGGTAGCACCAGACACTGTGAATGTCTTAGTACGGGTTCGACCCCCGTAGGTCACCCCTAAGTAGTTTGAAAAATAAAGCCCCGGTGATGGAATGGTATACATGCTTGTCTTAGAAACAAGATCCTAGGAGTTCGAGTCTCCTCTGGGGCACCATCATTAATTGCTCTTATAGGTAAATGGAATACTGACACTTTGGTATAGTGTAGTTGGAAGTTCGATTCTTCCTAAGAGCACCAAGATAAGTAGTGACTATAGTTTAAGCGAACAAGTTTAAATGTACTAGGTGCAGGTGTCAAGCCCTGCTAGTTGCGAACATTGGATGTATAGCACAGCGGTAGTGCATTCGCTTCATACGCGACAGGTCAGTAGTTCAAATCTACTTACATCCACCAAACATATGCGACCATAGTTAAATGGTAGAATTAGACTTTGCCAAAGTCTGGACACGGGTTCGATTCCCGTTGGTCGCTCCAACTTATAACTCCGATTGGTGAAATGGAATCACTCTTGGTTTGGGACCAAGGAGCGCAAGTTCGATTCTTGCATCGGAGACCAAGTTTTAAAATGCCCCTGTGGACAAATTGGCAAAGTCGCTTCTCTCAAAAGGAAGAGTTCTCTCGGTTCAAGTCCGAGCAGGGGTACCAAGTTTCCCGTCTTAGTGTAGTGGTTAGCACACGTATAAAGGTCATCCTGTCAAGGATGCAGTCAGCAATATACAACATTCCATTCTAAGGACGAAACGGTGGTTCGAATCCATCAGACGGGGCCAATTACGGTAGTCGGAGTCATGACCCTTTGCGTTTTCATGAGATGCAAAGCGAGCTACCACCAACAAATGGAGAGTAATGCAGCGGGGATGGTCCTGCGACTGGCCTTGAAAACCAGGTTCTCAGAAATGGGATGGGGTTCGACTCCTCTGCTCTCCGCCAAAATATCCTTAAGTTAAGCGGGGCTGTATACACCCTTGCCAATGTTAGTAACGTACTATGCGATGAGTACCTTAAGGGCCAAGTTATGTCATAGTGTAATGAGAATGCACGGGAGGCCCACATAAGTCTTTTTAAGTAGAGCGGTGGAATAACTTTCAGGTACGGTAAAAACCCGTAACGACAAACAAGTTTTGAGATAGACGTAGGAGTCGAGTCGCAAGTAGCGGTGCAGCAAGAGAAGCACGTGTTTAACGTGAAAGATGCAAGACCTCCTCCATACGAGACAAACTACTGAGTCCACTAACAAGGATAGGTAGCCTCTCAAAAACCTACCACAAGAAGCATATCAAATTTGATTGATGCGTGAGATATTGATAAATAGATCATACAAAGGAAAATATCATGACAACCCCAACCCCAACCCCAAACTCAAACTCAAACCCAATGACAAAAACTACCACAATCACTTGGGGCTCGATAGCTGATCAGGAACATATTGGTATCGAACAAGCCAGGGATATAAAACTGATAGAAATGTCAAAACTCGGCAAAACTGATGGCACCGCACTCAACATCAGCCCTGAATGTACACGCCGGTATTGGGCTGATTTGGCATCTGCTGAAGAATATGCTACATTTATCAATGAAATCTCGCTATCCTTTAATATTGCACCTGCTTCGATTGTAATTGACGACATTGTATAACTCACTAGTTATATACATAGCATTAGATTGATAAAAAGTAAGTGGCAAATTTAATTTTATGGAACACATTAAATCACAATGTATTTTTAGTTAGACCAGTCGGTGCCCATCAAATTGCACAATGGTTGATAAAACACGGATACACGGTAAAGGTAATTGATTTTTGTAGTTCTATTTCTACTGATGATTTAGTTGAGATAACACGAAAATTTATTGATAACTCTACTATTGCGGTGGGAGTTAGTTCTACATTTTGGAACCTGTTTGACCCGATTACAATAACATCTAGTTCTAGATATCCACAGGGTAATAAATTCACAGCAATCGATCCAGACTGGGTTAACTCAGGTAGACGAAAAATTGAAAGCTTATATCCTGAATTAAAATGGTTATTGGGAGGGGCATCCTCACAAGCTATCAGTATGCATGATTGGATAAAATTTCACGGTCATGCTGAGGATTCAATATTAAAATTTTTAGATGAAAAAAGTGGCAAAAATATCGCTAGGACACCATTTACAATACAATCCATGGAGTGGTCATACGGTGAGGGATTAGGTATACTCCCTCATGAAGTATTGGGTATTGAACTTGGTCGCGGATGTCAATTTAAATGTGGATTTTGTAGATATCCTCTATTGGGTAAAAAGAAAAATTCTTATTTACGAAATTTTAACTTAGTCAAGCACGAATTAATCCAGAATTATGAAAAATTTGGTGTTACACGCTATTCATATTTAGACGATACAGTGAATGAAAGCTCTGAGAAAATAGAAATTATGGCTGATATCGCGCAGTCACTCCCGTTTAAATTAGAATGGGTAGGGTATGGTAGATTAGATTTAATTGGTTCAAATCGTCCATCGATACAAACTCTTAAAGATTCGGGGCTTCGTAGTATGTTTTTTGGTATAGAGACATTCCACCCAACCGCAAGTAAAGCAATTGGAAAAGCTTGGAATGGTAAACACGGTAAAGAATTTTTGCTCGAACTCAAGGAAATATGGGGTAAAGAAATCAACTTTCATACTAACTTCATAGTTGGGCTCCCGGGCGAATCAGAAATTGATATAGATAATACAATTCAATGGTGTATTGATAATGATATCCCATCATGGAAGTTTGGCGCATTAAATATTTCAATTAGACAAGATTTACTGTTTAAGAGTGTATTTGATGAAAACTACGCAGAGTATGGGTATAAATTCACCAATCCATTGGATGATTCTTATTGGGAAAATGAATACTGGAATGCTCAGACAGCAGTGGATAAGCAACTATCTGTTTCTCGTCAAAATAAGAATAGTCGCCCATCAGATTTCGCTTTAGCGAGTCTCGCTGGTCTTGGTTATTCAATAGATGAACTCATTAATACACCTCAGCACTCACTGCCATACGGTGATATGTTTAATAAGCGACAATCACACATAGACCAATACGTTCATTATCAAAAAAATATTGCTAATGCGTACTAAGTCCTAGACAATTGAAAAAGTTAATAACGGGTCTTTGGTGCAACGGATAGCATACGAGTCTTCGAAACTCATGACGCAAGTTCGATTCTTGCAGGACCCACCAAAACAATAGTTAAATACATATAACATAACCGCAGGAGAAAATCATGTCCGTATTAGCACTAGATATCACAGGAGTTCCCAGACAGTGGATCTCTACTGATGACGCAATTACCTATCACGCAAAAAATGCAGTAGCATGGGCGCTAGGTGATATTGTGGCTAAATATCGTGGTGGTATACAAGAAGATGGTACACAGAGTTATCTGGAAACAACTAGTATTATTGCCATTAAAGGACACGGGTTCAATCCGCACAAGCACGGCAAAGTGGTGCTGACTAACAAGACATTGTTTGGTCGCGATAGAAACGTATGTGCGTACTGCGGTAAACTATTTGCTAATCACTATCATTTGTCTCGTGATCATATTCACCCTAAATTTAAAGGTGGAGAAAATACCTGGATGAATGTAGTTACATCTTGTAAAAGTTGTAACAGTGAAAAGGGACACAAGACGCTGAAAGAATTCGGCAAGGAACTGTTATATGCTCCGTATGTTCCCTCTCATTATGAAAATATGATTCTTCAACACAGGAACATTCTAGCTGACCAAATGGAATATTTGTTATCAGGTGTTCCGAAAAATTCTAGAATCTGGTTAAATTAAATTTCAATCATATTTACAAATGATAAATAACTATAGCAGCAAATAACAACGCTGCTACCAATCGCCCGATTGGCTCAGGGGTAGAGCAACCGCCTTGTAAGCGGTAGGTCGTCTGTTCGAATCAGACATTGGGCACCAAATTTATTCCCTAATAGCTCAGTGGTAGAGTAGTTGACTGTTAATCAATTGGTCCGTGGTTCGAGCCCACGTTGGGGAGCCAAATATCTTAGTCAGCAATCGAATATTATACACATAATACTATAATGGATTCCGAATACACTATCAAAGAACTGTCTTACTTAAAAGCGAATCGATTATTGCCGCAAGTTCATAATACCCCCAGCCGGGTAGAAAAATTTTCGGGATATGATTCAGCTGGGTTATTTTCTGATAATTTACAAAAGCAAGATGCTTTGTGGAGATATAGGACCAAAGAAGTTACTTATGTATTAAACGATCAATCATATCGTGCCCCGGAATGGAATTCTATTGATTGGAAAAATTCAGCGGTGATATTAGGTTGCTCTAATGTATTTGGGGTTGGATTAGCAGAAGATGAAACTATCAGTTATCAGTTATCATTATTGCTGAATCGGCCGGTTATCAATTTAGGTGTTGGTAGCTCCGGGATGTCTTTTGCAATGCAAAATTCAGTTTTACTTAATAAAAACTTTCCTACTCCATGGGCTGTTATCAACATATGGTCGGATCCATTTCGCATTCATGAATTCATTGACAACAGACTTATTTCACATTATACTGCTATGAGTTCTATATCAGGGAATTCTAACTTTAGTAAAAGTTGGGGTTCCTCAGAAATAAATCCAGAAATGTACAGTTATTTTGCGTGTAAGGCTACTGAAGCAATTTGGTCATCAAAAACTAAATACTTGTCATACTCACATTGGGCTCCCCTAGACAGTAGTTCAATTAAAAGACTGCCCTTTATCCCCGGAGATTTGGCCCGAGATTTGGCTCACCCAGGATCAAAAATGGCTGTTGCGGTTGCAGAAGTCTTAGCTACAGCCCTAACAAAGACTTGACATTAAATCGTTTCTTTGTTATAATAGATACAAGAAACAAAATTCTGGCGTTCGTATAATGGATAATACAGGGGATTTCTACTCCCTAAATAGCAGTTCGATTCTGTTACGCCGGACCAAATTAAAACACATTGTCCTAGGCTGTGACCTAGTCCATCAGAAGTCCAAAGAGACAGAAGCAGTGTGTTTTAATTTGGTTCTGTTGTTTAAATACAACGAGAAAAGAGTTGACATTAAAGCACAATGGTGCTATAATAGATACTTAGATTGATAGAAGACTTCTTTCAACAGGCTCTTAAAAGTTTGAAGAAAGTTAAAAAAGAAGTTGACAATTAATCAAAACGGTGTTATAATAGACACATAGCAACAAACGATAGAGTTAGTTGCGTAAAGTTCATTAAAAATTTACAAGTATAGATTTCTTGCTGAGACAACACTAAACGATTATGTAAAGTGATAACAGTCCGCAATGCTGTGAAGCAAAGCGTAGCGAGAAGTTATATTAAAACATATTGTATCACAGGATCGTGCATTGGTAGTTCAAGCAGGGGAAATGATGTAGTGTGTTTCAATATAACAAAGAAGTTATAGTAAAACATACTACACCGTGGGGGCTACGAACCACATAAAATAAATAAGTAGGAAAAGTAGTATGTTTTACTATAAGTTATATTTCAGTATATTACTTGCCTGAGCGTAAAACTCGTGGTAAACTACAAAAGACAGAGGGTTCGAATCCCTGGGACTGGTAGTGTATTGAAATATAACACATATGTACATGAGCCCGAAGATTGAGGGTGCTGACTGAAACTCAGTGAAAGGCGATTGAAATGATACCCATGTACGCCGAATATGGAGATGAAGCATCAATGGTGATGCAGTGGACTGTAAATCCGCCGCTTAACAGCACGCTTGGTTCGATCCCAAGAATCTCCACCAAGAGCAGCGATGGGTTACATCATCAGTATGAGCAGCAAGGTACCTAGGTAAATCCTTGGGCGAGCAATAGTACAAACACAATGTAACAGGCGATAGTGATCTATCATGGGCGGAGTCCTCAAAACGCTGTCCACCAAATTTCGACGCATTCGTCTAATGGTTAGGACACCAGGTTTTCATCCTGGGAACAGCGGTTCAATTCCGCTATGCGTTACCAAGTTTAGTAGTCGGTCGGAAGGCTGATAATTTATGAGTTGAAGCTCATAAGCTACTTTTTTATTTCGGAGACTGAAACTTATTTTGGTGCAGCGGTTGCTGGAGGCGGCCTGTCTGTTCGAGGATAAGCGGATAAAGTGGACGGCATATAGGTAAGTGACTAGGCGAGGACGGTAACAGTCCTTTGCGCTGAAACCGACCGCCCGTATGTAGGCTGTCTCCATCTTTTACTAAGACAATACTGAGTAAGATGAGTATCAAGAATCAAGTGGAAAGCAAGAGCCACAAAGTAAACGCTAGTCATCCTGGTTCCTCGGTGACACAATGCAGTGATACACAGCAGAAAAAAAGCGGGGTAAGAGTCCCCACGTAGAGGATGCCACTAATACTAAGACAATACTGAGTAAGATGAGTAGATGGATACGAGCCGTAGGCGACTGCGGTCATCACAGCAATGTGACAAACGATAAGCAAAGTCGGTCCAGTAGGGGTATGAAAAGTATTGTTGGCGGTGATGTTGCTGAAGGACAGAAGCTTATGACTCCACGACACTCTGTGGTGATCACAGGCGCCGTGTAATCCTTCCCTAATTTTGCGGTAGCCCCGCAGACGACTCAGTACTTGGTCGTAACATCATGTACCCATTAGGTGAGAAGCCTATCATTATTTGGGGGATTGGCGTAATTGGTAACGCAGTAGCTTTGCAAGCTTCAGTCAAGAGTTCGAATCTCTTATCCTCCACCAGAACATACTCAGTTCGACTATCGGTTAGGTCAGGATACTTTCAATTTCCAGAGAGGGGTTCGACTCCCCTACTGAGTACCAAGAATTTAGCGGCATTCATATAACGGTCATTATCTCGGATTGTCTATCCGAAGACGGGAGTTCGACTCTCCCATGTCGCGCCAAGTTTATCTGTGTGTGAGAAAGTCCGGTTAATCTACTCGCCTTGGAAGTGAGAAATCGTAGGTTCGAATCCTACTACACAGACCATATATGCCGTAGTAGTCCTCGGGGAGGGCAACTGATTGTCTATCAGTACCAGGCGAGTTCGAGTCTCGTCTACGGCGCCAAGTTTATTCCTCAGTAGCTCAGTTGGTAGAGTACAGCACTGTTAATGCTGGTGTCAGTGGTTCGAGCCCACTCTGAGGAGCCAAGTTAAGTTGTTATAGTGAGTCGCTATGCGATAAACTTTAAGTAGAGATTATAACAACTCATTAGTTTTAGGATGCGTTCAGCAAATAAAAAAATTCAACTTTTAATTGAAAAATAAGCATCCTGTTGTATTAAGTCTCTCTGGTGTAATGGCAGCACCGCGGTCTCCAAAACCGTCAGTCTAGGTTCGAATCCTAGGGGGGGCGCCAAGTATAAAAATAAAGAGTAAGTATACATGTACTAAATATGTGTATAGCAAAGAGTTTGCCCCTATAGCACAATTGGTTGGTGCGTTCGACTCATAATCGAGAGGCTACTGGTTCAAGTCCAGTTGGGGGCACCAAGTTAAGCGGGATTCGTAAAATGGCATTACCTTAGATTTCCAATCTAAAGTCAACAGTTCGATTCTGTTATCCCGCTCCAGAGTTAAGATGTTACCCATTTGGGTTGATGTCAATGAATAAAAGTAGTATAATAACTACTAGTTAGAAACAATGCGAGAGTGGTGGAACGGTATACACAGCAGACTTAAAATCTGCCGCCTAACAGCTTGCGGGTTCGAATCCCGCCTCTCGCACCAAGAATCGGAAGCGTGGCCGAGTGGCCGAAGGCAACTCCTTGCTAAGGAGTCGACCCCTTTAAACGGGTCCGTGAGTTCGAATCTCACCGCTTCCTCCAAACACTCACAATCATTAACACAAGGAAACACAATGAAACCCACAAAGACTTTCAAACTGACAAAACGTACAAAGACAATCATGGCTCTAATTGGCTTTGCCGATCAAAGCCAGCGCAATGCGTTCAAGAATATGATGGTTCAAGCGCAGTTGGCCAGTGAAGTACGACCAGCAAAAGATAAGTCAGATCGTAAGTAAATAAATGTACGTGTGTCCTGAATGGTTAGGGAGCGGATTGCAAATCCGTATTATGCAGGTTCGAGTCCTGTCACGTACTCCAAATAAACACCGAGATAGCTCAGATGGTAGAGCAGTGGCCTGAAAAGTCATGTGTCGCAGGTTCGATCCCTGCTCTCGGTACCAAATAAGCCCTGTTAGTTAAGTGGTAGAACACGTGTTTTGTAATCACGGGATGGCAGTTCGATTCTGTCACGGGGCACCAAGTTTTGAGAACCTGTAGCTTACTGCCTAGAGTAGTAAGTAACCGAAAGGGTAAGATAGAGCTATGTTAGATACATAGGCAGGAATCTCGATTAAGTTTAGTAAGACACGCGGGTTGACCACAACGACACGCATCAAGGTAAGGTGTCTGAAGTGTAAGTAGCAGGTTTGGTCATGCTTACATACGAAAAAGTTTTTCTCGGTATAGTGAAATGGTATCACTCGACGTTTGGGACGTTGGAGCGTAGGTTCGATTCCTGCTACCGAGACCATATTAAAACACACTAGTTCTTAGGGTTGTTCCGAAGATAATTATCTCCAATGGAGTCCTAGTATGTTTTAATATGGTAAATGTAGGCACCAACCTACTGCTAGGGTACGTCCCCGGTTTAATCTTTCTGAGCGATAAAGTAGCCGCTGTAAGCAATACACCTTCTCCGCACGAAATGGATGGTTACCATGGAAGGCGAACGACTGAAAAAGAGAAAAAGCGAAAGAAAGTCAGAGATTGGTACTGACACCATATTGAAGTACATTGTGGAGAGCACTGTGTAGACTGAGAAGGTTTGATTCCGACTCACTACATCACTCGGTATCCTGCGGCCGCAACAGTGTATTTCAATATGGTAATAACCAACAAGTTTTGTAAGTGTTAGCAAGAGAAAGTCACGCTATGTACTATTCTTCGAAGGTGGTACAGAAGTAAAAGGTCAAGTGGGTTCAACTCCCAGCCGCGCTCTTAAAGTGAAAGCAGCGCAGATTGGTTGCCGGTGCTGGACAAAGTATTCCAAGTAACATACCGCTCCCGTCCGGACTAGTTAAATCGGGAGAAGCGTTGAGATACAAGCGGCTCAACTACTTACAGATTCAATTTAGGATGCCTACTGCAAACATAAAACTTTCACTGTAAATGAAAAAAATGTGCATCCTGTTATATTATCGGTTTTAGGATACATTCAGCAACACTTAATATCAAGCAGTATGTCAGTGGTTCGAATCCACTCCGAGGCGAAAGCTAAGGTAGCTCAGTTGGTAGAGCAACAGCCAATAAAAAGCGTATCCTGTTATATAAGCTCGTTTAGCACAGCGGTAGTGCGCTATCTCGACAAGATAGAGGTCAAAAGTTCAAATCTTTTAACGAGTACCAATCAACATAAGGAATTATATGAGCAAAGGCGACCGCCCAAGAAAACCCACAATTCCATTAGTGGAATTTAATAGCAAACTAGATACGATCTTCGGTGTAAAGCCGCCGAAAGAGCGATGGGTTGCTCCTCCCCTCCCAGTAGATGAACCAGTTGTAAAGAAAAACATCTGGGCATCTGATAAAGAAGTTTAATAAAGAAAGACTATATGAAGCGAAGTTCAGCTAAACTATAGTGTCCCTTGGATCTCCGTATGGTCTAGGGTGGCACGTAAAAGAAAACTAATACGAACACCCATGCTAAACTTTAGTGGTGAAGTAACCGGCTCTTAACCGGAGGAACAGAGTTCGAGTCTCTGAGCATGGACCATACGGGGTATAATTCAATGGTTAGAATAGTCGGCTTTTAACCGATCTATCACGGTTCGAGTCCGTGTGCCCCGACCATAAGCAAGCACATTATTTAAAAAGGAACGCAAGTTCTAGGCATAGCCAATGGCATCGTAACGGTGGGTAGTGTGCTTACTTATGGTAACAACAAGATAAGAGAAAAATATGTTTAAAGTTTATTATACTGATCCAATCACTGATTCCTCTCATGCTCACAATGTTGCTTCATTGAATGAAGCACTACGCCATACAGAAGGGTTTCGCAAACTAGGCATGACCTTTGTTACTATGGTAGCAGAGGATCCAAATCAAGTTGGTAAGTCTGGCGTTGATTCAATCGTAGATGGCAAGTGTCCGGACGGCGTTGCTTACGATTGGAATAAGTCCAGTCGCATTGGCGCAACAAGACGATAACGATAAATAATTTCATGCCTAATAAAAATATATTTTGTTCTAGTCCATGGTTACATATTAAAATTGACTACGATGGAAGATTTGTTCCGTGTCGATGGCAGTCAACAATCAATCCTGAAGTTGATTCTAGCAATTTACGCTCAATGAGTATCTTAGAATTTTACAATTCATCTAGAATGAACCAGTTTAGAAGCAATCTTTTAGAAGGTTCTGACCTAACTGAATGTTCTTCATGTAAGTATGAAGATTCATTCGAAAAGGTAAGTGGTAGATTAAAACAGTTATATCGCAGTGGTATTGCTATCGAATCATTTGATCGAGACTTTTCAAAAAGTCATCACTATGAATTGTTTAACTACAGTACTGATAACAATGGTCAAACTAATGCCTACCCGTACGATTTTCAAATTAATTTGAGTAATGTGTGTAATAGTGCTTGTATTATGTGTGCTCCGCATTTTAGTACTCGTCTAGTTCAAGATTATCAGAAACTATCAAAATTCGCCCCGGTATTATTTAAACAACCAAAAAAAATTAATTGTTGGGCAGATGATCCTTCACTCGTCGAAAAATTTATACGTGATATTAAAGAATTACCGTACATTGATTATATACATTTGTTGGGCGGTGAAACTCTCTTATTAGAAAGTTTTTACACAATATGTGATGCATTGATTGAATCCGGACTATCAAAAACTATTTATTTAGGTACTACTACTAATTTAACAGTGTATTCACCTAAAATTGAAAATATTGTTACTAAGTTCTCTAAATTTCACTTAGGATTGAGTATTGAATCAGTTAATCCGTTGAATGATTATATTAGATATCCGTCTAAGATCACTGGCATATTAGAAAATTTATCAAAATATTTATCCCTAAGAGATAAATATCCGGACAAACTACACATGTCATTGCGCATCACTCCTAATATTTTTAGTATTTTTTATATTGATGAAGTTATACAATATATGTGTGATAATGACATAACTGGCGAAAGTTGTAATATATTGATTCGTCCTGAATGTTTGCGAATGGAATTAATGCCGGAAAATATACGATTGCTCACTATTGAAAAACTTAACGCAGTGATTAACAAAAATGAATTGTCTCGGGCCAAAGTAGTAAATATTCGAGACAATAATCTAACGCGAGAAGTGATTTCCACTATTGCGTTCACATACGTTGATTTCTTAGAAAATCTAGTTCTACCGTCGGACGGTGAAAAACAACGACATGATCTAGTAACATTCCTTCATGGATTTGAGTCTATAAGAGGAAATTCAATATTAGACTATGCCCCGGAGTATGAAACATTTCTAAAAGCATATGGTTATACGCGCCCACTTGACATTTAATGCGAATGCTGCTATAATAGACACATACGATAAGAAAGCAACTTCTAATCAGTTTGAAAGAACAGAAAAAGAGGTTGACATTTAATCAAAACGGTGTTATAATTAATACTTAGACAGCAGCAAGTGAGAAACAATGACAACTTCAACTAAAGTAATACAAGTTTGTAAAGAGAACAAAGTTCTTAAATTCATTACAACCCGTTTATTTGTAATCATTCTTGGGCTGTTGATTATCAGTAAAGGATTGGTTAATCCAACTAAAATGTTGGCTCAACTTGAAAATTCACTTGACAATTAATCAAAACGGTGTTATAATAGACACATAGCAGAAAATGATAGAGTTAACTGCTAAACGATCTTTAAAAAGTTAGAAAATAATTTACCCGGATAGCTCAGTGGTAGAGCAGTACCTTGATAAGGTATTGGTCGCAAGTTCAAATCTTGCTCCGGGTACCATATTGAAATGCATTAGATACCTTTTAACATACGTTCGCCCGGCGCTCTTGTATGTTAGATACCTTTTAGTGTGTTTCAATATGGTAACAAAGGAGTAATTACCCTTAGCCAGAATCGGAATTGATCATCCGATAACCTCGCACTCTTCTAGTGGTCAGGAAGCCCTTTGGGAAACGTTGGTTCGATTCCAACATGCAATGAGGTTGCTATATTAAAGTACATTCGATCAGCAACCGTTTCGCACTGCTTTCGGTCAATGTTTTAGTGAATGTACTTTAATATGGTAAGTTGATTGAATCGTGGTTAACTCCACCAGACCGAAACGTCTAGAGCGTGTCGAAGTAAGATTCCAGCTGCCATATTAAAACATATTTCGTGTTAGGGGTAAGCCGTATAACGTTTTCGGACACGGGTCAAGTATGTTTCAATATGGTGATAGCTTAGTAGGAGAGTGCAGCGTTGTCGCGCTGCGGGCATAGGTGCAAATCCTGTTCACTGTTTAGGTTCCGGTGTAAGGTCATTCCTTACCGTAAACGTCAGCGTTAGGCGTGACATCCTTGAAGAGACAGGGGCCATATATAAACACACATAAGTGACTGGTTAGTCCCAGACTCCACGTGTAAGACTGGTATAAGTGTGTTTTTATATGGTGACCTCAAGTCCAAAGGAAGGAAAGGGCGTGTTTGAATGGACAAATTGCAGTTCCTTCTAGGGTCCGGCTTGTCAGCTTTGGGGCGGCGCACCATTCTATATTAAAACACATTGCCGAAGTTGGTTCGGTTAGACAGGGAGATCCAATTGCCCATGTCGTTAGTGTGTTTCAATATGGTATATCAGTTTTTAGTGAGTCATATACGGGACTGCCACTCGCGGGATACTGAGACTCGGAATCTCGGACACTAATTACAGAAGCAGTGCTAGGTGCATCTGGCATTGTTGATACACCATATTAAAATACATTAGAGAAGAAACTCCATATCACCCAGGGAAGGATATGGTTTGACGGCACAGACTAGGAGGTGTAGCAATACATCGGCGATGCTTGCTAGTGTATTTTAATATGGTCCTTGTATAATCCACTGAAGTTTGATTTTTCTAGATACAGTTAAACATAGGGTCTAGGTAGTTTAGGATTATCTGTTATATTTGAGGCATTAGATATAACGTGTTGTGGGTTCAAGGCCTACCAAGGATCACCATATTAAAGCATACTCACCGACCATTTAAAATTGACACGGAGGTAAAGCTAGGTTTTGTCAATGCTACCTAGTGGAGTATGTTTTAATATGGTAAAGCAAATTGAGTTCAATGGTCACACGCCCTTGCTCATTATGAAAGTTGCCATAGTTGAATACATTGTTTAGCTCAGTCGGTAGAGCGACCACTATTATACTAGTTACGTGGGGATAAATTGTCACAGAGCGCGGGTTCGAGTCCCGCAATAGTGTATTCAACTATGGTATGTCACAGATGAAAATTATCATCCTTCGAAAGATGATTACAGTAATCTAAGATAAGCAGCGGAGCAATAGAGACTAGAGGGCTGCCGGCCCACCGTGCTCAGATGCTAACACGAGTAAATGCATGGAAAATGTTAGATGCTTGACAGACCATATTAAAACACACAAAGGTAGTTGCAACTACTGATGTTGGTATAGCTCTTACTCGCAGAGTGAGCAAGCGGTTCGATTCCGCAGTGTGTTTTAATATGGTATTCAAGTCGAGCGGGATTAAGTTCAGTCGGTGCGTAATAGCACAGAACATGTAGCTGGTAAATGGTGCAGGCAGTTGGTATAGTACCCAATAAGTAAAAACATTAGCCTGATTAAATAGCCCGTGGCGACCTACTTGGTATCATTTCAATAATTAGTCCCGCCAAGCCTACACGAACATTTCCCTAGTTTGTGTGGCTCAAACCGGTCGAGGTAGATGTAAGCTCTATCATTAAAAATGTACATACTACTGGCGCAGTGTGACAGGATTTCTAGCCCGAGGATTGTCGTCCAAGAAATGCGGAACAACAAGAGTGAAAACTTTTGCCGACTCAGAAGACACTGTGGAGATCATCTTAGGGGATGGTCGCCATAGTTGAATACATTGTCAAGTGCCTGACTGAAACGGGCGTCGAGTACGTAGAACGTGGGAAGAAGGTGCAAATCCTTCATACTCTATTTCAGACTTGCTAGTGTATTCAACTATGGTTAGTATCAGAGGATGGGAACGAAACAGGGTTGCTAGTCACAATCAATGTCGTGAACGGGTGCTGAGAAGTTTCGAGAGCAGGCCTGACCGCTGGAGGGTAGAAACACCATATAAAAACATTTTTGACGGGGAAGGTGCTGCAACTAAAAGCGGTAATTACTTCGGTCCTCTGGTAGGGGCGAAACGTTCTTTGTACCAGCATTGAACTAATATTGAAAATGTTTCTATATGGTCAGTTGAGAAGATTGGGTAATCTCTTAGACATTCAACTAAGAGGCCATATTAAAATACATTGATTGTGATTTGCTTACGGAGCGACTCCGTTAGAATCCGTTAAACGATAAAAGCATAAAGGTTAAAGTCCTTTACGGTGTGTTTTAATATGGTGATAGTTTAATGATAGAACGGCGGGCACACAGGTTAAGACGCCTACTCGTATATGCAGGTTCAATTCCTTCTCACCATTTAGAAAATAGTTCCGGGTTTGTTTACCCCGCGGAGAACACGGCGGTTTTGTTGAGATTATAATCTCAACAACTCAGGGAGCCTAACGTAAACACACTGGAGCAGTAACATAGCGGCTAATGTATCTCCCTGTCTAGGAGACTATCGTGGGTTCGAGTCCCATCTGCTTCGCCAATTTTAAATTGTCATTAGTTATGAATGATAAATAAATGTATATGATTGAAAATCGACGAGGACGGCTAAGATACTATCTTAGAGATGCTAAACTAAGGGCTAAGAAAAAATCATTACCCTTTGACTTAGATTTAAATTTTTTAGATTCTATCGCCACTGATAAATGTCCAATTTTTGGGACAGCGTTTATTTTTGGAGAAGCAACTAAGTTGTCACCGACTTCTCCGTCTTTAGATCGAATTATTCCATCTAAGGGATATGTTAGGGATAATGTTGTTTTTATTAGTCATCGGGCAAATACAATAAAGCATAATGTAGTTGGGCCGGATGACTTATATAAGGTAGCTGATTGGTTAAGTAGTAAAATATAGAATAAGGAAGATTGGCAGAGTGGCCGATTGCATCAGTCTTGAAAACTGAAGGCTCGAAAGGGTCCGAGAGTTCGAATCTCTCATCTTCCTCCAGCATAAATACTAAATCAGGAGTGACAAATGATTTTAGTAGAACAGTTAGTTGAGTTAGCAGAAGAAATTGAAATAGGTGACCCAATTGATTGGGGTATGCTTGATGTTAGTGAGCATGAAGCGTATATGTTAATTGCGCCGAGTGTTTTGGAAAACTTTAACTTGACAGAAGTTAAACATCGTGATATAATGATGTTAGCAACGATAGTTAAGTTGACGGTAGAAAATTTTGCTTTAAATCTAACGCTGTTACAACGATGATAATTAATACCAAGTAAGGTACTAGATAATGCCACAAGATATACACTTACTTTATTCCGGCGGATCCGGAGGATTTTTTTGTCTACACTTATTGTTATTGACAGGTAAATATAATTGTAAATTTAATTGTGACACACAAGACTATCAAACTATTTTTAAAAATCACTGGAATATAAATTCTGACCATTGGAAAAAATCAGAAATTTGGCCGCTAAATTCAAACACATTTGAGTCAAATCTGACAAATAAATTGTATTATACATGTAATCCAAAAGGTGATGCTCTTACGCGATTTAATGGAACAACAATTGTTCTATATACTGATATCGAAACTCAGTGGTTTTTAGCAAAAACAAAACATGCTCTATGGTTTACCAAAGATGAAACTTTTAAAGAACAACGTTTGTGTTCATTAAAAGAACATCAGCGTAATCAATTTATATTATTGTATTACCAAGTGAAGGCTCCTGACTGGCCATTGTGTAATTCTATAGAGGAATTTTTTAATCTTCCCGAAGTCATACAGCATGAGTGTATAGATCAATTTAATTTCAATGACGTATTAGATATTGACAAGTTTTTGATACAATTTAAAGAGTCTGGTTCAATTACATATAATGGTGAAAAGATAACACGTCTTTTAAAAACTGATATAGATATTGACGAGGCAGACATACGTATTAAATTACATGACCTAATTAAAACTAAAGGTGAAGTATTATTTGAACAATTGGGAATACACGGTAACGAAAAGACTAGAGATTTTGTAGATATGTATATACAATTGCATACTCCGGAGCAACAGCAGTATTTGTTAAAAAAATAAATATAACGCTGTTACAGCGGTGATAAATAAGTATTGTTAAGTTAATTGCCCCTTTGGCGGAATTGGTAGACGCGCCAGATTTAGGTTCTGGTATCGAGAGGTGTAGGAGTTCGAGTCTCCTGAGGGGCACCAAATATATATTAAAGCGCATTAAGTGTTCTTTGCTATATAAGAATTTGTGGGGGTGTAGCTCAGCTGGGAGAGCGACTGCTTTGCAAGCAGTAGGTAGCGGGTTCGAGTCCTGTCACCTCCACCAAGTATTACGCGGGTAGGGTAGTCACCACACCGGTCTCATAAGCCAGGTGCATCGGCAGTGCGAATCTGTCACCCGCATCCAATTTGGATCCTTAACTCAGTTGGTAGAGTGTTGCGTTTACATCGCAAATGTCGGCGGTTCGAGCCCGTCAGGATTCACCATATATTTTTAACCATGGAGTTCACACAAATGAGCAAAGGCAGTACCCCGAGACCAATCAGTGTCTCTAATCAAGAATACTCCCAGCGTTGGGATGCTATTTTTGCCAAAGAAACCCCTGTCACACAGAATGAAGAAAAAACAGTAACTGACAATATCGTTCAGCCTGTTGAAGAAACTAAAGGAAAATAAAATGCCAGAACAATGTAGCGAAGGTGCTAAAACCGCAGTTGGTAATCGTTATGATCTAGTTCTTATTGCGGCTGCCCGCATTCGAGAATTGCGAAAAGGACATTTACCTAAGGTAACTTGTAAGAACACAGTTACTGTTACTGCTCTTAAAGAAATTGAAGCCGGATTTATCGGTCGAGACTATCTAAAAAAAGTTAGAATCATATCTTGAAAACAATAATTCTTTTAGCATTAAAAGAAGAGGCTCCGTCATTAGGAGCCTATTCCAATGTGTTCTTTACTGGTGTAGGTAAAGTAAATGCGGCTAGTATGACTGCTATGCTCATTGAACGTCACAAGCCAGACCGGATTATAAACTTTGGTACTGCTGGTGGAATCACTGTACACTCAGGGCTACACCAAGTGTCAAAATTCGTTCAACGTGACATGATATGTTGCGAACTAGGAAGTAAACCTGGACAAACCCCATTCGAATCTAAATATGAAATAATTTTGAATACAGGCGGCAATGGTCTTACTTGTTCAACCGGTGATAACTTTGTAACCGACTCTAATTTACAAATACCAGCTGATGTAGTGGACATGGAAGCATACGCCATTGCGAAAGTGTGTCAGAGGAATTTAGTAGAATTTTTATGCTACAAATATATCAGTGACGGTGCCAATGAAGATTCATTCGCTCAGTGGCATGAACTTGTCGCCACCGGCGAACAATCCTACATTGATACACTGCGCGATTTAAAAGTCGAAATCATCAATCAGTAAAATATGAAATATATACTAACTCTCTTACTATCATTTATTATAAGCGCACACGCAGCACAGTCCCAGTCTCCGCTTGAAATTATCGTTCCATTACCACCGGGGGGTCCCACTGACTCTCTCGCAAGAGCAGTCCAACTGTATCTGACTAAATCACTCTCACGCAATGTGATAGTGGTTAATAAGCCAGGTGCTGATGGCCGTATCGCCGGCCGATATGCTGTAAGTAAACCATCTGATGGATCAAGTTTGGTAATTATTGGCACTGGTCCATTTGTATACAACAAAGTACTGTATTCAAATCTCGGATATGACTATTCAGAGTTTGATATGGTTTTGCCAATTGTCCGAACTCCAGTGGGAATAATGGTATCTGCTGACAGTAAAATTAGTACATTGTCTGAGTTAGTAAATTACTCTACTAAGAATCAATTGAACTGCGGAGTGAGCAATTCCGGAGGTAAATTAATCGCGGGCTATTTGAAAGTAAAATTAGAAATGTCGTCGTCAGTGCTAATTGTTCCGTATACCGGTTCTGGCCCAGCAATCAATGATCTATTGGGCGGACATATAAACTGTGTAGTAGATGCGGTCTCGTCATATAAATCATATCACTTGGCTAAAAAAATCAAAATCATCGCATTGACTGGCAATGATCAAATAGTTGAACTAGGTCATATTCCGCTAGTGAAAGAATCACTCCCTGAATTCGTGATATTTAATTGGTTCGGGGTAGGTATTCTGAAAGGTACTCCTGATGACATTAAACATCAAATCTTGTCTTCTCTGAAACATATTAATAACGATGCTGACTTTTTAAAGTCAGTAGCAGCCACTGGACTTGACGCAACACGAAGTTCAGACACCCCTACTAAATTATTGGATACAGAATATAAAAAAATATCAGATATTGCTAAAGTATTGGCTATTCCCAAGACAGTAGACTAGTATATGACTTATCCATCAAGAAACGGAATCTACACTGTAGGAGTCAGGTCATTTCTCAGTAAAACGCAGGCTTTGATTGAGGCAACTAAAACAAATCAACAACCAAGTTGGGATTTCTCTAATGAAATTTTTTCTAAAATGGATTGGACATCAGGTCAGACTGAAGATATCCGGGTGCTATATCGAAAACGCGCCCGTCAATTGCGGGAGAAATATGATTATTTAATTCTGAGCTATAGTGGCGGTAGTGACACCTGGACAGTTTTACGTAGCTTCATTGAAGAGAATATTAACGTGGATGAAATATTAGTACGATGGCCCTTAAAGGCAACTAGTGACTTATTCACTGTATCAACTAATACTTCTGCTGGTAATATATTAAGCGAATGGGAATTGAATATCAAACCTGACCTTGATTATATTGCGAAGACTTACCCTAATATTAAAATCACAGTGTATGATTGGAGTGATGATATTAATGATGAAGTTACAGAAGCAGATTGGAATAGTGTCAACGATCATTTAAATCCGGGCGTTTTCCGTAAGTTCACGGTCATCGGAGAAAAAGAGCGTTCCATGATAGATGCTGGTAAGCGCACTGCGATTATCTGGGGAGTAGATAAACCGCAAGTAAGATATAAGGACGGAAATTTGTATTCGTACTTTCTAGATAAATTAGCAAATACAAGATGTATCGATGGTGTCAACAATCGAACTGCTGAATTATTTTATTGGACCCCTGATTTTCCTGAATTGGCTCATGCTCAAGCTAGACTGGTGTATGAATACTTTATTAAAAATCCTGAATTAGTACACATTGTAGATTGGGATTCTAATGCCCCTGGTAAGAAAGTTCTCTACAATAAACTCGTGCGGAGTTTAGTTTATCCGGATTGGAATATCAAGAAGTTTCAAGCTGATAAGCCTACTAGCCTAGTTTGGTGTACTAATGATGCATGGATATTTACTCATTTACCGTATCACAGATATTATCAAAGTTGGGAACATGGCTTAAATAGTATTAAGAATTCAGTTGATTCAAGATTTCATCAAACTAGCAACACTGGACGATTTGAAGGCTGGACTGGATTCACTAGTCCAATGTATTTATTAGGTCCTATTCATTCGTCAGTCAAAAATTAGATAATAATTAAAGGAAATATGTGTCAGTTACATTACAAAACTTAGAAAATGCTTTAGCTGGTGAATCAATTGCTCATGTAAAATATCGTTATTTTGCACGCATCGCCCGCGAAGAAGGCTTCGAAGAAATTGCCCAACATTTTGAGCATACAGCAGATCAAGAGATACTCCATGCCTGGGGTCATCTAGACTTGCTTATCGGTAAACCTTCTACTAAGGAATGCTTAGAAAAAGCAATCGCAGGCGAGACATATGAGTTTACTGCAATGTATCCTAGCTATGTATATGCTGCTCAACAAGAACAGAACACTGAAGCTCTCTCTGAATTTCAAGGACAGATCGTTGAATCAAAAGAACATGCTGCTCAGTTCAAAGCTGTATTGGCAAAAGCAGAAAAACGTTTTGCTGCTCTGACTAAAGTAGAGAAGCGCCACGCTGAAGCATATACACAAGTACTGGGGACAATGTAATGGATCATGTTTGTATTGTATGTGGTCATGTCCACGATGAAGAACTAGAAGGCGCATGGGATACGCTCCCTGATGATTATCTATGCCCGGAATGTGGCGTGGGTAAAGAAGATTACGAAACATTGTAATTTACCCAAAATGTGTTTACAACAACACGAAAGTAAGTTATAATAGTCACTTACTAGGATGAGTTCAGCATTTAAAATACTAACGTAATTACATAGAAAGCGGTCGTAGGACAGTAGCAATACTTCTAGGCAACTAGACGCTCAAGGAATGAATGACAGAATGGAAAGACATCCTATGTTGCTAGTAGCAGACACAATTACTAGATAGTCAACATGAATGTTGATAGGGTCGCAGTAACTGAACCAACATACAGGGGACAGTGCGACCAGAAAATAAAATAACGGTTACTATCATCCTGTTAAAATATGCAAGTTCTATTACAAGACATTAGTACATACGAAACCAGAACTATCAGTCAAGCATGTATGCTATCTGATATAAAGGTACATCGTACAAGTTTAGGAATGTTACAAACACTCTTTGACTTCAAGACTGAATTACTACGAGGGGATTTAATGCCCGTTGGTAGTGTAGAGTTTGTAAGAGAATGTTTCTCTATCATGGATATAGAATCACCCGGGTGGTCCTCATATCCCGACGAATTAGAAGAATTCTTACACAGAAAACTTAAAGTACGCAGTGCACCTTATATTCGCATAATGTATACTTCTCAAGCAATAGAGACACCCGTGTTCATCAAACCAGCATATCAAGTAAAATTGTTCAACGGGTTTGTATTTTATCCTACTAAAAAGCGGGAAGATTATGATGAACATGATCAAGAGCAGTGGGATATCGTAATGTCAGCGGACAATAAGACATTATTGTGTATCAGCGATGTAGTAGACTTTCATAGTGAATGGCGATATTATATCGATGACAATAAGATCATTGGGTCAGCAAGATATGACGATGGTCCTGATTCAGCATTAGCACCAGAGATAGATGTAGTCAATCAAATGATTGAGGCTATGCCGATAAATCATCCTTACACATTGGATGTAGGGAGACTGTCAACTGGTGGCACCGCTTTGGTGGAAATCAACGATGCTTGGGCAATCGGGTTGTACGGTAAAGCATTAACCCCAAGAGTTTATTTAGACTTTTTGGGTAAACGATGGAAATCAATTGTTGAAAAACACTTGACAAGTAATCAAAACTAAGCTATAATTAACGCTTAGACACTGAGATTTAGGATAGGTGCAGCAATCAAATTAATCAACTTGGATTGCTACTTTTAACCTGGACATCAAACTCCAGACAAAGTAGATAGAGTGGTTTCGACAGTTCCCCTCGATAAAAGAAAAAAGTAGATAACTATCCTGTTAAATTTAGGTTAACTTCAGCAACACAAACACCTGGCTGTCTGCTAGGACACTAAACTAGTATTAACCTGTTAAAGAAAGAGAAAATTATGAAATTCGCAGAAGCAATCGGTAATCAAGAAGCTCGTACCGCAAACGGTATGAAGGCACGTTCGTCAACAGCTAACGCCTGTGTTGACTTGTTTTTCGCCATTGGCGCAAGCCGTGGTAAAAACATTATCCCCCAATTCACTGCGGCTTATGTCGAGAACAGTGACCTCGCATTGCGCATCGTGCAATGGGTTCGTGATGTGCGCGGCGGTTCAGGTGAACGTGAAATCTTCCGTCAAGTATTGACTCACTTGGAAAACACTAACCCAGCAGACGCTAGCCGTTTGATGGTCAAGGTCCCTGAGCTTGGTCGTTGGGATGACTTGTTTGTCTTTAAGACTGAACCTCTTAAGGCACAAGCATACACAATGTTGGGCGATGCCCTTCGTGTGAAGAACGGCCTTGCTGCTAAGTGGACACCTCGCAAGGGTGACACTGCTGTTGAAATTCGTAAGTTTTTCGGCATGACTCCTAAGCAGTACCGTAAGTCGTTGGTTAACATGACTCAAGTTGTTGAAACTCAAATGTGCGCAGGCTCATGGGATGTTATCAACTTCTCGCATGTTCCATCTGTTGCGCATTCGCGTTACAAGAAGGCTTTTGGTCGTCATGGTACTACCTACGCTGAATACGTGACTAAGCTCGTCAAGGGCGAAGCAGGCGTAAAGATCAATGCTAACGCAATCTTTCCGCATGATGTATTGAAGGGTCGTATCACTGGTTACAGTGCTTCTTGGTCTAAGACCGAGTTGGATGTGATTGAAGCGCAATGGAACGCATTGCCTAACTATGTTGGTGATGCTAGCGTGTTGCCTCTTGTTGACGTATCAGGTTCAATGACTTGTAAAGCAGGTCAAACTGGTACTACTACTTGTCTGGAAATTGCAGTCTCTTTGGGTCTGTACTTTGCTGATAAGAACAAGGGTGCGTTTAAGGATTGCATGTTGACCTTTAGTGACAAGCCTCAGTTGGTTACCCTCAAGGGTGCTATCAACGAAAAGATCGACCAAATGGTCGCTACTGATTGGGCTATGAGCACTAACTTGCATGCCGCATTTAATGTGATCCTCAACACCGCGGTGAAGAACAGTGTTGCTCAAGCAGACATGCCAGCAACTTTGATCATCTTCTCGGACATGCAGTTTAACTCTTGCGTTAAGAATGATGACAGCGCAATGGAAATGATCGAACGCAAGTTTGAAGCAGCTGGTTACGCACTACCAAAAGTAGTGTTCTGGAACTTGAACGCTGGTAACAACGTTCCTGTGAAGTTTGATAAGAAGGGCACCGCTCTTGTTTCTGGCTTCAGTCCAGCAATCGCAGCAAGCATCTTGGGTGCTGACCCAGACGCCTTCACTCCAGAAGCTATCATGCTTAAGGCAGTGATGAACAGTCGCTACGATTTGGCTGAATAAGCTAAATAGTTGTAACACGGCAGATGCCTCTGCGAAAGTACGCATCTGTTCTCTATCTTACTGAAGCCGGCTCGTCCGGCTTCCGTTACCTGTTAAATACATTAATGTTAACTAGATTTATATATCAAAACGATGATTATAATTTATCTCGTGAGATTATAATCTCTAAACTATGTGCGGCAGCTTCAAATATCATATCATTACCGAATGAATTGATAATACGAATTGCATGGTTAGGTGAATCAGTACATGGTAATACTGCGGTTGAACATAGATTCAAAAATAGAATTAGTATTAATAGTATTCTTTCTTTAGCTGAAATTCCAATTGTATTGATACATGAATTAATACATGTGAATCAAATACATACTGGATTATTAAGTGTGTCCAGGCATGGAATCTATACTTGGAATAATACACAATACAGAATTCCTGAATCATTGAGCATGGAACAGTACCTTCAATTACCTTGGGAAGCAGATGTTGTAGAAAAACAACAAAAAGTGCTAACAGACTCTTTGGCTTACGCAATGAAAAAGGGTTGACATTAAATCAGTTTGGTGATATAATAGATACTTAAACAGCAACAAGTAGGAACACAATGACATATTCAACATCATGGACACTATTGTTCCTTCAACGAAATGAGCGCAAGGCTAAGGTCCGGGCCCGTAAGGTAGGCAAATATAATTCAATTACTTGGTGTTACAGAGGTTGACATTAAATCAGTTTGGTGTTATAATAGATACTTAACAACAAAGAGCGTTACGATTGTATCATAAATAAGTGATGAATGACACTGAAATAATACAACCAGAAAACGAAATTGTTGCTGCCCGCAAGCGCAAGCGCAGGACTGACACCAATCACGCAATTTATGTTATAACTAACGTTTTAACTGAAGAGCAATACATTGGTATTGCTGTTATAAGCACTACTGTTAGAGCAGCATTAAAACGCCGCATACAAAAACACGTTCAACGTGCGAATGCTGAAGCCAAAGATTGGGGACTATGTAATAGTATCCGTGAATATGGTTCTGAGGCATTTACATACGGATTGTTAGAAATTGTGCGCGGTAAAGGTCCTGCTCACTTGCGTGAACTTGAATACATACGACAATATCACCCGGCATTGAACACATTTAGATGAACGACATTTTATTAAATATTGGCACTTGGATCAAAGATGACTATAGAACTCACCCTCTTCGTTTTGTCGTTGAAGTGTTGGCTTGGGCAATATCGGTTGGTTGTAGTCTCACAATGGCGATCACTGTACCAAATCCGCCTTTACTCTATATGTATCCTGTATGGATTATTGGTTGTTCTTTGTACTTGTGGGCTTCTTATACGAGAAAATCATTTGGGATGCTAGCCAATTATTTGCTACTGGTATCTATTGATAGTGTTGGTTTATTTAGAATGTTAGTTAACTAGGAAAAATGATGGGTAAAAAATTTACAGTTACTTTAGAAGAAGATCCTGCCTCAGGTGACTTGATCATGCCTTTCCCTGAAGGCCTATGTGAATCACTAGGATGGGATATCGGTGATACGCTAGATTGGGCCGATAATAAAGACGGATCGTACTCATTGACTAAAAAGAAACCTGAAACTCAGTGGGTGCTGGTAGAAGCAGTATCAACATTTCGCGCACGATATATGGTTGAAGTACCCGTTGGTACTGACAACTATGGTAAAGACAAAGCACTGTGGGCACTGGACACTGTGACAATGAATGAAGCAACTGAATTCAGTCAAGAACATCTAGGTGAACAAATTGTATCACATCGTGTTGTCTCTAAGGAAGAGGCATTGAAAATGTGCGATATTGACAATGATTACACCAAGTCCTGGGACGAGGAACTTAAAATGAAAAACTTTTTTACAAATTGGAAAGATAATGAGTGATATTATGCCAAATGGATATTCGCCTACTGCTGATTGGACTGACGATGAATGGTCAAAACTAAGTGTATGGCTTAAAGGCGTGCTGCTTCACGGTACCGCCGTAGTTACCTTTACTAAAGTAGACGGCACCGAGCGAGTAATGACCTGTACATTGAAGCCTGAGCTATTACCAGCGGTAGTCATTAAAGAAGCCACTGACAAGCCAGCACGCAAAGAGTCAACTACCAGCATTAGAGTGTATGATACTGAAATTTCAGAGTGGCGCAGCTTTGTAACTAAGTCAATTAAGAACATTAGCTTTTCATTGTGAATGATAAATTAGACAGAATGGCAGAGTTAATGCTGCCCATTGACAAGCAAATACTAATGTGCGACAATGAAGATGATATCCTTATGTTGGCCTGCGCAATGCTTCAACGCACCAGCGAAATCCTTGACAAGGTACTAGGTGACAAAGGCAGGCATATGTTACTCACTGACGCAGCAAATCGATAAATTTAGCTTGACAATTGGGTCAATGTGTGCTATAATTCGTGTATTATGAAGAAACAATTATTATCATTTGTCGTCAGTAAGCCCAAAACAAGAGTACACTTTATGTTGTTTGCTGAGGATACTCCGTTTAAACCTAAGATCGTGGTTGCTAAGAATAAATTTCAACGAAAAGCAAAACACGGAAACAAACATGATCTATCTTAGTTTTAGTATTAGCAACCCCTTCAGTAAACGATTTGAAAATGTGTATTCTAAATCTGGAAAGATTACTGAGTATAAGTGCTATGAATTTGAAGTGATGCGCAACAGGGAAATCATTGGGTGTTTCTTTAGCCTAACATCACGACAAGATCACGCCGGATTAGAAATTTCATTCAGTTTGCTTAGTTGGGATTTTATATTTAATATCAATGATTCTCGACATTGGGATAGCAAAACAAATACTTGGGAAGTGTATGACTGAATTCATAAATTCAATAGCACCGTTTATTTATGGTTTCCTAGTAGGATGGCTATGGCAACCAATTTGGAAAATTCTAAAAAAGATATATTCCGAGGCAAAAATAGCCCAAAGAGATTGGTGATTGTACTCTAATAGAGTATAATATACACATATAATAAATACATCAAGGAATCACATGGCATCACATTCAAATTACTGGACTTGTTCAAAGTTCGCAGATTGGCTTCGCGGCACAAATAAACTAGGTGCCGGCACAAGCAAAGAATGGTACGATTGGGAAAAAGCTGCTAAAGACACCCATCCAATCCGTTACTGGATCACTGAAGATGGCCTCGGCTACCTTCAAGATTTTGTCACTTATCCTATTAGGAAAATTTATGACCTCAAATATTACATTAACAACCGATATGTCACTCGCACTCACTCTCTTACCGCTCACCCTCGCGATATTAAGCCAGGTCAGTGGCGCGATGTGGGCAATCGGTTCTTACCTTGTTTGTTTAATGAACTCGTTGATTTTATCGAAATTGAATCAGCGTGGAGTCACATTGCCTGGGGAGACAAAGAGGCAAGTGCGAAATACAATGCTCCGTTCTACGCAACCGGATGGTTCCGCTGGCGCACATGGCGTTGCGCACAAGCAGGTTTAGATCATCTTGACTGGGCAATGGCATTGAAGTTTGGTGAAGACTTCGGCATTGGCAAAGATGATCCTAACTTTGGCAAGCCCACTGGACAAGCAGAACGCGCCAAAGAACTTAAAGAACTTTACATCTGGTGGACGCAAGTGTATCCTAATCGTCCTGATCCATATGACGTAAGTGGTTGGAGTGCTATTTGCGATTCACGCCGAGAAACTCACAAAGAAGATGGCTTCATGTGGAATGACCGTACCCCTGCTGAAAAGAAAGAAACTCGTAAAGCCCTTGATCTGTCTACTAAGATCGAACGAGCATACGAAAAGGAAGATGAAATGATGATGATCAGACTGGTCAAGGCTCGTGACTCTCTGTGGACTTGATATGAAGAAAATCTTCTTTGAAAAAGTAAACGGCAAGTATGTGCCAATCTCTGAGTACGATAATGATTTCTCAGCAAGTCTTGGGTACGGAGATCATCTTTTATCAGTGTACAAGAATGGATCAAGTCGCCAGCCAGTTGTTCCGGCATTCGCTCCTATGATTGCTGCTGGCCGACACAGTAAAGACGCAGTGACTAAATCTATCCAAGAGTCATTATCAATGCGACCTACAAGAGCACCTCTTACTAAAGGTCAACTTACTGCTTGGCGTAAGTTGACCAAGGAGTTCGGAGATGAAATCTATCTGCTAACTTGGCCCGCAGCACAAGACGCAGCAGACGCCGCAGTACTGGCAATGCAGGAAGAAGCAGACAAACTATTAACTGTCCCGGCAGTAAAAAACGCATACGACCATTTTATGATGATGTGTGCGCTAACTAAAGAAACTCAGGAGAATACATAATGGTATCAGTATATACAGAAGTAGAAGTAGATGTTGATTTGTCTGACTTTGACACAGACGACCTAATTGAAGAATTAGAGTCACGCGGATCGTTGCCTATAGGAGGAAACTTTGATGCTAAGGAATTGTTAGAATCAATCTGGTTAAAGCGGCGTCTTGGCAATCACGATTATCAAACAGAGTTAGATGAATTAATCTGGACCGTACTTGGAAAGACCCTTTAAATGAAAACACTAATCGCAAAGCCCGTAGTCAATAATCAATTTTGGATTGTCACAGATGGACATCAAAAAGTAGGTAATATTATTGCCTCTGGCTCAGAATATGAAGTAAAGTTGAACGGTGAGAAAACTCATTTCAAGACTACAAAGTCCATTCAGAAAACAACTCATATTGAATTTCAGAAGAACCGCACTTCAGTAACTGAAAAACAATTACCATTCGCTGCGTACCCAACTGATGGCACACCGTTCAATTCAATTCTGGATATTAAGCGCCGACTACACTTGTTCACTACCAGTGAAAAAAGTAAATGCTATCATGCTGCCGGATGGTTCGCGGTGAATCAAGGCTCTGAATACGAGCCAGTATTCTGTCCAAAGTATATCTTTATCCAACGATATATGTATAAAGGTCCCTTTAAAACAGAAACAGAAGCGAAAAATATGATAAATACTTAATGATACACATTAAGAGATTCATCGATAAAGTAGCGTATACTGAGGGTAAACAAAGCAAAGACCTTGTGATGCCACTCATAGAGGCCCGCGGGCTAAGGGATGAATTAAGTAAAATGCTAGCTGATAATATTCAATTAATGTCCGGTCAAACTAAAGCGGTAGAGTCCAAGCTGTCAGTAGAAATAGTCGGTGGCAAATTCTAATGTCAAGAACTCAACCCAAAGTTCTACTAGAGTTAGTAGACAAAGTTACATATAAATGTGATCAAATCGTAGAAGCATCAGGAATCTGGGCAGTATTCTATGATGGACAACCTATCAATTTAAAATCTCAGCATTACTTGGATAGTGAATCTGTTCCTAAATATAAAAAGACTAGTTTCTCCAATCCCGGTCACGCACGAAATCTGTGTAGGAAATTGAATATACAATTTAAAACTACTAAGTTTACAGTGGTGTTTATGAACAACGGAATCTGCGTTTACCCAGACTAATGACAGTGAAAAGAGTTATTACCACAGCGGTACTGGCTCAATTTCCTGAGCATTTAGCTATGGAATTGGATATTCCAATGGACCAGATTATATCTAAATGGTGGATGACAAACAGACAAGCAGGCTTGCGTTTAACTGATTCGGGCGATCTGGCATTCAGAACTGCTTCCATTGAATTCTTTATGTGCCCGCTAGGTAAAA
>Ga0129324_10000402_pt1 | contig 32106 bp, 41 predicted proteins | sample CPBDNA_7_FD_96879 | JGI IMG/M metagenome (GOLD analysis project Ga0129324, IMG submission 96879) | Freshwater to marine salinity gradient microbial communities from Chesapeake Bay, USA - CPBay_Spr_15_0.2_DNA | ecosystem: Environmental > Aquatic > Marine > Coastal | place: USA: Chesapeake Bay...
AAATTTCTGAGTTCCAATACGAATAGTATTGTTAGTTGTTAAATAACCACCCGAAGTAATATTACCATCTTTTGATACATTCAAACGTAACGACATATATAATATTATAGAATATTATATATTTCACAAATTATTTTTTTGAATTATATAATTGGGCTATTGTATTATTAGGATCTAATGTTTCACAAATAAGATTATTTACTAAAACTTTATTATATTCATCCATTAGAATATTATATAAATATTCACCATTATAATCAATATATTCTATTTTTTCTATAATTCCAACTAAATAAGATGCTTTTACCATTAGACCATTATAGAATATTTTATGATTTTTACTTATAATAGTATCTTTACACGGTATATTTTTACCTATACAATTTTTTCTTAAACGAACAAGTTTATCATCTATGCTTAATGTTTTAGTTATATGTTTAATGTATTTATTATTTATAGTATTAATATTTGGTTTAAGATCTTGTATATGTATAATACCTTGATCTGTATGAATAGGTGTATTTTCAACAAAACATAAATCAGATATAAAATCATGATATGTTGTAATACCTTCTGTAATACCATTTATTAATTGAAAACCTATTTGATAACTAGTATTTAATTCTTGTTTATTAATTTGTAATGGATTATCAGTAGTTGTTGTTAATTTATTTGGTTTATCAATAGTATATATGTATAATTTATCAACACTATTGAAAGAAACAATATCTCCATTATAATTTATATATGATTGATTAACTGTTTCTGTAATAGAATTACCAATTTGAGTCCATTTATCTGTATATTCATATACAGAGATTTCATTATTATATATAACAGATATCATAGTACCATCATAATTTATATTAACATTATTACCACTTAATTCTTCGCCTATTTGATTCCAATTATTATTATTATATAATTTATATACAAATACTTTATTATTTTTTATTAAAGATAAAATATCCCCATTTGCATTCATAGATACAAATGAACCACTTAACTCTTGACCCAATTGGTTCCAATTATCACTCAAATCATATACAATGATTTCATCATTATTTACTAAAGATATAGTATTTCCACTAAAATTCATAGATACAAATGAACCACTTAACTCTTGACCTAATAGGTTTAAATTATTATTACTTAAATCATATATATATACTTGATTATTATTATTTACTAGAGATAAGATATTTCCATTATCATTTTGTGTAAAATCTGAGATATTTGAATAAGTTACATCATTTTGATTCCATTTTTCATAGTCAATATCATAATTATATATAATGATTTCGTCATTTGTTGTTAAAATAGATATTTGATCACCATTTATTGTCATTTTAAGTTTTTTTACATTTGATATATTAATATTTGAAATATTTATCCAAAACATTTGGGTTGTTGAATACGAAACATCATTTACATCTGAATTATCGTTATATTCATCTGTTGTACCATATCTATAATTATATATTTTAATTACATCATTATGGTAAATAGCAATTGTATCAAGTTTTCCATTAGCACTATATTTATTTATTGAAATATCTTTAATTATTGGTTTCCATTGTGGGTCTATGATATATTTTATATGAGTATATTCTTCTTGTGGCAACTCTATATTAAATGATTCATATTTTATATAATCTTCGTTATTTTTATCATATTGTATATTATTTATTTTATCTGGAGTAACAATAGTGGATATATTTATTGTTGAAAGATTATCATAAAAAACAGGCATTATATATATTTATATAATATTTTATTATTTAAAAAATAAATGATATAAAATATTATGAATATGATAAATTATATTGGACTAATAGGTTCATTTGGTATTGGTATATCATTAATACCACAAACAATAAAAATATATAAAGAAAAAAATACAGAATTCTTATCATTGTATTTTATATTAATTACAATGATATCTTCAATATTATTACTAATATATTCGTGTTATTATGTAATTATTCCTATGATTATTACAAATTGTTCTGTATTAATTAATTCAGTTACATTATTTTTTCTTCTTAAGTGCTAATTTATAAGCTTTTCCTTTATGATTACATTTATTTAATAGGTGTAAATCAACATATGAACTTTTGCCGCCTGTTACAGCACTAGCTAATCTTGCCATACCCCAAGATCTTGCTGTTTGATTTGGTCTTGAACCGCTACTATAATAAGCACCTTCACCTTTTCTAACAATTTTTTTTAAAATTTTAATAGAACAACCTGTTTTTTTGGATAATTCTTTATTTATTTTTAAAGGTTCAATATCATATATATATTTTACTTTATCTAAATGGTTTGATTTTTTAGATTTAAATGATTTTACTTTTTTTCGTGTATAATATTTATGTTTTTTATATAAACGAATTGATTTTAATAATTCTTTTTTTTGTTTTATATTATCTTTTTTATTCAAAGTTTTGGGTAAATATGTCTTTTTCATATAATATATTAAATTATAATATAAAAATAAAATGAAACAACTATTATATGTCTAATGAAATTTTAATGATACAAACTGTTCAAATTTCTCCATTTAAAGTTTTAATTACAGCATTGAAAGATATATTATTAGAAACAAATATTACATTTGAAAAAAGTGGTATGAAAATTGTAAATATGGATAAATCCCATACTATTTTGGTACATTTAAATTTATTAGCTGAAAATTTTGAATTTTTTAATTGTAATAAAGACAAGATTATTATTGGTGTAAATATGAATCATTTATTTAAATTAATTAATACTATTGACAATGATGAAACATTAAGTATATATATTGAGAATGATGATTATAATGATGGGATTGTTGAAAATCTAACACTAAAATTTGAAAATAAAAATAAAGAACAATGTAAAATTCAAAAACTAAAGTTAATTGAACCAGATGTAGAGGATTTAAGTATACCAGATGTAAAATTTTCATCTGTAATAAATTTACCGTCTTGTGATTTTCAAAAAATTATTCGTGACTTAAATAATATTTCTGAAATTTTAGAAATTAAATCGGTTGATAATCAGCTTATTTTCAAATGTAATGGTTCATTTGCAACAGCCGAAATTATTAAAAGCGAATCTCAAGATATGGGAATGATCCAAAAAAGTAATAAAGTTATACAAGGGTTTTATTCATTAAAAAATTTAAATTATTTTATAAAATGTACTAATTTATGTAATCAAATTGAATTATATATTGATAATGATTTACCATTAATAATTAAATATAATGTTGCTTCTCTTGGTGAAATTAAGTTAGGATTATCTCCATTGCCTAATAGCTAATATATTTTTTAAATATACATAATTTTACTTCAATATTCATAATTGGTAAAAAAGATTTTGGGTCTTGATATTCATCATTATCCATCCATATTTTTAATATACAAAAAGAGGTTTTTGGTGATAAACTAATACCATTTACATGGTCTTCTATCTTCTTATCATTAAATAACGTTTTTCCTAATAATTTATATAAAACGCATTTCCATATTTTTTCAATTTCTTTATTATGTATTTTAAAAGAGAAACAACCTCCTTTTATATTTGTTTCGTGTTCCCATATAGGTAAAACATTATTTTTCATAACAAATAATAATGATTTCTTTAATAGATTTTCACCAATTTTATTATTTATTTCTATACATTCTAATAAATTATTTGTTTTAATTATTTTATGATAACTTTCTATAGTCCAATCATTATTTTTTGGAAAATGAATATAAAAACACCATTCATCAAATAATTTATATTCATTCATAATATTATATTATATAATATATATTTTTTAAATACATTTAATTACTTATTATGTATTGTTGTATTCTATCTTTAGGATTTATACCAAATACAAAAAAAATAATAAGAGTTGTATATGTATATAATATAATTGGAATAAATACAAGTAACCAAGATATAATTTTCATATTTTGCATACATAATAATTGTAATATAATAGTAAATATTATTCCAATAATTAATTTTACAAGAGCATCATTATATTGTTCATTAAACATTTGTGTAATAACGTGTATTATCATAAAAACTAGATATAACAATGCAGGTGAACATAAATTTGTTAATATCATTATATAATATTTATATTTAAAAAAATAATATAATTTATAAAATGGATAATACAAATGATTCTATAGATATATTTTGTAAAAAATTAATGAGACAAACTAATTATACATTAGATGAATGTAAAGAGTTTTATGGAAAATATACATTAGAAGAATGTATTGAAAACTATCTGAATATAATTAAATCTAATAATAATGAATCAACTAGCACAAATCAAAATATATATAAAACAATAAGAGAATTTTTCTAAAACATTTTTCTAAGATTTATTGATTTATTTTCTTTTAATATATTTACTAATTTAATATTTATTTGAGAGATTGAACATTCAAAATAATTTACATCTAACATATTATCTATATGATTATAATTTATCTTTTTTAAAGTATTTATACCATCATTTGTTTGTAATATATCTATTTTTTTTAATTTTAATTTTAATTTCATTTTATTTGGATTATCCAATAAATGTAATACATCCATATTACAAAATTCTTTAAATTCATTACGATCAATTAAAATATTATGTTTTAATGCTCTCGTTTGTATAACATTGTCTTCATATCCCCAATTCCAATAATTTGGAAATCCATTTATTTTTTCAAAATCTTCACCTTTAATTGAGAATATACCTCCCAAACAAAAAGTAAATCCGTAAAAATGTTTTATTTTATTTATAGTTGTATGATAATCAAACAAATCTTTTTTATAAGGTAATGTATCAATATCATGAAATACAAAAGTTATATTTTTGTAATTTTCATATTTTTCTTTAGCATATAAAAATCCTATATTTTTCATAGCACCACGATTAAATATACGATTATCATTTTGGTGTACAAATATTAAGTCATAATTATATTTTTTTAATATTGGTGTCATATGTTGCAGAAAAAAATGTTTATGTTGTTCTCGAGCTCTATAAGGTATTATAAATATAATATCAATCATTACTTAATATTATATTTAGATTTTATCTGACTTGGAATAAACTTATTTTCATATGGTTCTAATTTTTTGCAACATTTATTTATGGTGACTTCACTTATTTTACTACATATAAATATATCTTTTTTATTTATATTTAGATTACATTTTTGACATACAAAATATATAATTCCAGTTGAAATAGAATGTGGTGTATTTTCACTAATTAGACCTTTTTGTTCAACTACTTTTGAAATAAATAAACATAATTGGGTTAATTCTTCATTCATTCCTAATTTACTACAATATCTTGATATAAATGATGAAGGTGTTGTATTATTTAGTTCTGTTTTTTCTTTAGAATGTTCTTCAATATCATTCAAAATACTTAATGCATTTTTACAACCTCTTGTGGAACTTGTATTATCTAATTTAAATATTTCAGCAATTTCTTTAGAAGTTCTTGGATTTCCATTTACACTAAATGAAATATAGATAGAAGCTGCAATTAATCCATCACGATTTAGTCCTCTATATGTTTTTTCACCCGAAATTTTATTATAAAAACGAATAGCACTATCAATAATTAGTTTTGATATACCAGCTTGAGACGCATAGGTTGTTATAATTTGAAAATCATCATATTGAGATTTTTCTTTATAAGGCATTGATTGCCATTCAGTAAAACGTCTGATTTTTCTCATTTCATAACTTGATGTATTATTACATTGAATACGACAACCATATGAAGATTCTTGTAATAATGGATTAATTGGCATACCACACCGTGTTGGATCACCTTTTTGATTATCTTCTTTTCCATAAAATCTCCATTCTGCCCCATAATCAATTAAATCTTTAATAATTAATCCACATTTATTATTTGAACAACAGTAAAAACCATCTTCAGTTATTTTTAATATACAATTACATATTTTACATTGTTCATTGTTATATTCTTTTTCAATTACAACTTTATTTTCGTCTTTAAAACTATCTACAATACTCCAATTATTTTTATACATATGTATTTTTTAATTTATAAATATAATCAATTTTTATTTTATAATAATATTATAATGGGTATAACAAGTTCTATTCCAAATGAGAATGAACATATTGAAATGAATCTATCAAATGAAATTGATAATATTGCATCAAACTATATATTTACACAAAATACTATTGACCTAATAAGATTAGCTGATAAAGAATATTATGATAATATGATAATATTAACATCTGGTATATTATCTAAACGATTAAATCAAATACAACTAGGTCATTTACATGAAAGAATATTAAATGGTATGGATACAAAACTATATGTTCAAAATAGTAAAGAATTAAAAAATTTAATACCAAAAAATGATATTATTAAAAATAAAATATTAAAAAACATATCCAAATTTTATATGAAAATAATTACTATATATAGTTCTATTGTATCTACTATGGATCCCCAATATTTTTATGAAGTAAATGGAGAAAAAAAAACATTTTATTTAAAAGACTTTGATGAATACAAAGATATACCGTCTGAGGTTAAACCAAGAATTAATCAATTTAGTAATCCACTTAATTTATGTCGTAAACGTTTATCAATATTAAAAAATGGACTTACTATGGATGACCAATTTATTACTATTAACCCAGGTGAAAAACTTTGTGGTAATAATATACATTTTAAGCGTCTAAATGAGGAAATTGGTATAAAAGAATTAGATTTATTATATTATGATGTATATGATGAAATGGATAAAAAATGGAAAAAGCGAAGTAATTATATGGAAAAAAAATATAAAAAAGATTTAACCATATTTTATCAAATTTTTACTGGTAAAAAAAAAAAACCAAATTATATAAAATCATTCAAGGATATTGAATTATTAGACTTTAAAACTTTGGACCATTGTAATAAACAATTATTTATGCAAAATATAACATTATCAAAAGAAGATGATTTAATCAAAACATATTTAAAAAAAATACAAGATATTCAAGATAATATTGATTCTATGAGTGAAAGAATGGTTTATATTTTAAAAAAAATATTTATTTCAACTAAAATAAATGATAAAGATATATATAAGATAAATCCAGAACTAAATCTAAATTATATTTTAACAATTGAAAATGAAACGCGCGAAACTATTATGAAAATGTATACAACTTCTGAAAAATACTTTATACAAGCTATTATTATATTTGAAAAAATATATGAAAATCAAGATTATAAATTACAAGAAGAAAGAATGAACCAATTAAATAATTCACAACAAATAAAAAATACATATAATACAAATATTTTAGCAAATGATAATAAATCTAATATAGATAAAACAAACGAAACTAATACCAAAAAAAATTCAAGTTTTATGCAAAGTATATCTAATCTTTTTACTAATGTAACAAGTAATAAAAATATAGAATCGAACAATATAGTTAATTCTAATATAAAAACACAAAATACTCCAATAACATCTGAATTAACCTATGATACTCCTATTCCAGAAAGTCAACCTATTCCAGAAAGTCAACCTATTCAAGAAAGTCCAACAATTTCAGAAAGTCAATCTATTCAAGAAAGTCCAACAATTTCAGAAAGTCCATCTATTCCAGAAAGTCAACCTATTCCAGAAAGTCAACCTATTCCAGAAAGTCAATCTATTCCAGAAAGTCAACCTATTCCAGAAAGTCAACCTATTCCAGAAAGTCAATCTATTCCAGAAAGTCAATCTATTCCAGAAAGTCAATCTATTCCAGAAAGTCCACCTATTCCAGAAAGTCCAACAATTTCAGAAAGTCCACCTATTCCAGAAAGTCCACCTATTCCAGAAAGTCCACCTATTCCAGAAAGTCAACCTATTCCAGAAAGTCAATCGATTGAATATATGCCTTCAATAGATCCTCCAGAAATATCGCCAGATATAAATCCATATATTAAAAGTGAATATGAACGAGAAAATATAATTAATACTGAAAAAGAATATGTACCAACTAATATTATGCAACAACCAATGCAACAAACAATACAACAACAAATACAACAACCAATACAACAACAAATACAACAACCAATGCAACCAATACAACAACCAATGCAACCAATACAACAACCAATACAACCAATACAACAACCAATACAACAACCAATACAACAACCAATGCAACAACCAATGCAACAAACAATAAATTATGATATTAAGGACCCAATAATGAATAGAACAATACAAAATGAAGAATCTCCTAAAAATATTCAATATGGTGGAAAGAGTTCTTTTCTACAAGGATTAATTCATAAATAAATTATTCATTGAATTTAATAATTTATCATCATAAATATTTTTTTTTGGTTTATTTTCTTCTTTATTTGTTTGAATATTAAATTTTATTTTATCATTTGTTTTTTTTTCATTACCATAACAATCTATTATTTTACCAGTTTTTTTCCTAATTTCGTCGCGTACATATTCGGGTATCCAATGATTCCATGTAATCATTAATAAATTAGGATGAATATATTTACATAAAAATCCGTCATTTTCAAGTCGTTCCATTATATAAGTTAGGCATTCTGGTAAATTATAACTGGGATAACCAACTAATATTTCTGGCATTAAATAACTACAAAAATTATTTTGTTCTCTTTGTCTCGATGTAGTTTTAATTCTATTATGTATTCTTAATAATAGATTATTATATAATTTAACTCTATTCATATCTATTTTTTGTTTTGTTTCATATAATTCTTCTATATTTAAAGAAGGTGTTTCCATTATTATTTTATAAAGGTAAAATAATAATCATATTTTAATTCATTATTGTTTCTATAAATTTATTAAAAGTATTATTATCTAGTTCTGCATCATAAATATATGTTTTGTTATTATATAATAATATAATACTTGGATATTCTTCTATATTATATTTATCTGCTAAATCACTGTTTTTATCGCTATCTATTTTTATAAATTGAAGAGAATATTTTGTATCTTTATATTCATTTTCAATATTATCTAGTTTTTCTAATGTTTTTTTTGAATATGGACACCATTCTGCATAAAATATATATATATCACCTTTTAATATAGTATCACGTTCTATAAATTCTTTATTTTCAACAAAATTTTTATTTTTTTTATTTTTTTTATAATATTTATAAATTAAATATAACGAACTGATAATTAGAATAAAGATAAAAATATATATCCACATATTATGTATTATGAAAATATTTATTTTATAATAACGTATAAATATAAATAAATATATATATTAATAAATGATTATCAAACAATTTAACACTAATAAATATATTATTATAAAATATGATTATGATAAGTTTTATTATAATACTATAGTAAAGGAAAAATTAAATTATTTTTTTAAACTTGAACCAACTAAAAAAACAATTCAAAATAAAATAAATTTTTTTTCTAATGATAATTCAAAATGAATGTATATACAAATCACGAATATAATAGTGGAGATGGTATGTTAACCTCTGTATGGGGCCCTGGTTTATGGCATTATTTACATACGATGAGTTTTAATTATCCAAATAATCCTACAAAAGAAACAAAAAAACATTATAAAAATTTTATATTAAATCTAAAATATGTTTTACCTTGTAGTCATTGTCGTAATAATTTAAAAAAAAACTTTAAAATGGTTCCTCTAACAAATGAATGTCTAAAAAATAGATTAAACTTTTCAGATTACATATATCGTTTACATGAACATATAAATACGATGCTAAATAAAAAATCAAATTTATCTTATGAAGAAGTTAGGGAACGTTATGAACATTTTAGGGCGCGTTGTAATAATGTTATAAAACCTAAAAAAGAAAATGGTTGTACAGAATCACTATATGGTGAAAAATCAAAATGTATAATTAAAATTGTTCCTAGTAAGCATAGATGTAAAACATTTCAAATGGATAAATTATGTAAAAAAAAAAGATTAGGAAAAACTGCTAAAATCATTCAAAACTGGAATCGGTAAATAATTATTTATTGAAGAAGATTGATAATTCGGTACCTTTTTACAATCAAATGCTGGTTCTGGACATCTTTCACAAGCTGGACATGGTGGACAAGAATTATTTTGTTTTAATTGTTGTAGTTGTTTTTTTAATTCTTCTAATTCTATTGATTGTTCATTTATATTTGTTTCACGATTATTCATAAATAAATCTTTAGTATTCATCGGACCACTCATTAGACCTTTCGTTGAATCACCCATTTGACCACCCATTTGACCACCTCCTTGACCCATCATTTGGCTATATCCTTGACCCATCATTTGACCACCTCCTTGACCACCTTGACCCATCATTTGACCACCTCCTTGACCACCTTGACCCAACATTTGGTCATCTCCTTGACCCAACATTTGGTCATCTCCTTGACCCATCATTTGGCCACTTGTTGTATACGATGAATTTGGCGAAACTTTATAGGTTTCATCTATTTCTTTACTAAATGTAAAATCAGATGAAGTATTTTTTTCTTCTTCTTCATAAACATTCGAGTTTTTGTCTTTATGTTTTTTGTCTTTATGTTTTTTGTCTTTATGTTTTTCTTCTTTATGTTTTTCTTCTTTATGTTTTTTGTCTTTATGTTTTTTGTCTTTATCACATAGATATGGCGGGCATGCAGGACATACGGGTGGAACTATTTCACTTTTTAATATATATTTATCACTATTATATGGACAATGTGGAACTGGCATTGGTTGCGGCATTGGTTGTGGATATGGCATTGGTTGTGGATCTGGTTGTGGATCTGGTTGTTGGTCTGGTTGTTGGTCGGATGATGGTGTGTCATCTTCCATATTTTCATAATAATTAAAGCTACCAATTATACAAAATATTAATAATAGACTAAACAATAATATCAATGGATATAAATTATTCATTATATTTTCAATAGAAAAAAAACTTATATAGATTAAATCCAAATAAAATTGAAAATATATATTATATTATATATCTATAATGATTGGTATAGATGAAGCTGGTAGGGGTCCATTGATGGGACGTGTATATAGTTCAGCTGTAATATTGCCAGAAGAAAATTTTAATTTTGATTTATTAAAAGATAGCAAAAAATTTACATCTAAAAAAAAAATTAAAGAAGTATATGATTATATTAAAGAACATTCATTATTTTATCATATTTCCTATAAAGATGAAAAATATATTGATGAACATAATATTCTTGAATCAACTATACAATCTATGCAAGAATGTTCTAAACAAGTAATAAAAGAATATATAAAACTACATAATATAGATAATATTAAATTATATATTGATGGGAATCATTTTAAACCATATTTCTATACACATAATGATAAAATTAATTGGATACCCTATGAATGTATTATAAAAGGAGATAGTTTACATAAATGTATTAGTGCCGCATCTATATTAGCAAAAGTAGAAAGAGATTTATATATAAAAGAATTATGTGATAAAAATCCTTATTTAATTGAACACTATGATCTATTAAATAATAAAGGGTATGGTACAAAAAAACATATAGAAGGCATCAAAAAATATGGGCTTTCTGATTATCATCGTAAAACATTTAAACTAAAACATATATAATTTTTACTTATGCTCCACACATTAAACATTCTTTTTCTTCTTTTTCTTTTTCTGGTTCAATTGTAAATTGTTGTGCTTGGTGTTTTGCTTTTCTACGTAAATAATATAATCCAGTTTTCAATCCACTTTTCCAAGAATATAAATGCATATTAGTTAATATTTTATAATTTGGTTCTTCAATCCATAAATTCATAGATTGACTTTGACAAATATAAGCACCCCTATCTTTTGCCATATCAATAATATTTTTCATAGACATTTCCCAAACAATTTTATATTTTTCACGTATATTTTGTGGAATATCTTGAATTGTTTGAATAGAACCCTTATATTTAATTATATCATTTTTTATTTTTTGGTTCCATAAATCTAAATGAGTTAATTCATAAATCAAATGTTTATTAATAACAATAAATTCACCAGCCAATGTTCTTCGTGTATACATATTACTAGTAAACGGTTCAAAACATTCATTATTTGATAAAATTTGACTAGTTGAAGCAGTTGGCATTGGTGCAATACATAAAGAATTTTTTACACCATATTTTTTTATATTTTCAGATAGTTCATTCCAATTATAACGTTCACTTGGTTTTGTATTCCATAAATCAAACTGAAATAATCCTCGACTTAACGGTGAATTATAAAATGATTCATATGGTTTTGTATCTTTTGATAATTCCATTGATTTTTCCATTGAAGCATGATAAATTGTTTCAAAAATTAATTTATTTATTTCTTTTGCTTCATTAGATTCAAATGGAACATTCATTAATGCAAATGTATCCGCTAATCCTTGTACTCCAATTCCAATAGGTCTATGTTTTGTATTACCTAATTTAGTTTTTTCAGTTGGATAAAAATTAATATCAATCACAATATTTAAATTTTCAGTAACTATTTTTGTAATTTTATGTAGTTCATTATAATCAAAATATGGAACAAATATGTTTTTTGTTTCAGTAAATCCTCCAATTTTCTTATATGTTTTATTATCTTCATTATAAGAATAAAATAATGGTAATGTCTTATGTTTATGTTCTTGTTTGAATGATTCAAATGTTTCTTCATTAATTACAATTTCTTCAAACATTATTTTTTTATCCATTAGAAACGATTTCAAAAAAGAACACCATTTACAATTTTCTTTTGTATAAATTTTATTTTTTTCAATGTGTATTGGGTGTTCATATCTTATAAAACTAGATAATGATATACTTGCTAAATTACAAACAGCACTCTCTTTATCATCACTGTATTCTACAATTTCGCAACATAAATTAGATGATTTAATTGTACCTAAATTATTTTGGTTACTTTTCATATTACAAGCATCTTTGTATAACATATATGGTGTACCAGTTTCCATTTGACTATCTAAGATTTTAAACCATATATCACGTGCTTTAACTTCTTTAATATATTTTTTTTCTGAAACATATTGATTATATAATAGTTCAAACTCTTTTCCATATACATCAGATAATCCTTTACATGTATTCGGACACATTAGATACCATAATTCATCATTTTCTACTTTTTTCATAAATAAATCTGGAATCCATAAAGCATAAAATAAATCTCTAGCACGTAATTCTTCATCCCCATGGTTTTTTCGCATGTCTAAAAATGCGAAAATATCACCGTGCCAAGGTTCTAAATATATAGCAAAACTGCCATTTCTCTTTCCACCACCTTGATCTACATATCTAGCGGTATTATTAAATACTTTTAACATAGGTACAATACCATTTGATTTTCCATTTGTTCCGATAATTTCACTCCCTTCACTCCGAATATTATGAATATGTAAACCAATTCCTCCAGCCCATTTTGATATAGAAGCACAATCATGCAATGTATTGAATATACCATCAATACTATCATTTTCCATTCCCAATAAAAAACAAGAACTTAATTGTGGGTTCATCGTACCAGAATTATATAAGGTTGGTGTTGCATGAATAAATAATTTACAACTTAATGCATCATAAGTTTGTTTTACTTTTTCAAGATTATTATTATGAATTTGAACCGCTACACGCATCCACAAATGTTGGATATTTTCAATAATTTTATTATTTAAACGCATTAAATAAGAACGTTCTAATGTTTTATATCCAAAATAATCAATTAAATTATTTCTATCATAATCTATCATATCCTCAAATTCTTCTTTATATTTATCAACAATATTATAATAGGCGTCTGATAAATATCCTTTTTTTTTGTAAAGAATATCTACACTAGAAAAAAAAGATTTATAGGTTTCTTTATGATGATTTGATATACTCAAATAACCGGCCAAGCGTGAATAATCATAATGAATTAGACCCATCGTGGCACATTGTTCGCATATAAGTTCATCTATTTGTTTTGTTTCAATATTATCATATAATTGATCTATAATCTTAACTACTAATCCACTATATTGGATATTTAAGTAATACTTTTTACCAATGGTTTCAATACGATTCATAATTTTATCATAAGATAAAACCTCTTTTTTTTTGTTACGTTTAATTACATTATTATATAGCATTAATTATTATTAATTTTTTATATTTATATAATAATTTAATTTAATATTAATAAGCATTTTGAAACTTCTTGAGTATTATCTTGTTTCTCATCTTTTTTTCTTTTTTTTGGACTATATTCATAATAACTATTTAATTGTCTTACTTCTAAAATTTTTTCCCATAATTTTTCTAATTCTCCTATAGTTGTTTCAAACCATAGCTTACAACGAGGAACGTGTATACAAGAATATATATCTAATTTCCAGTATACATTTTTGAACCAAACGAGTGATTCCTCTATATTTTCTTCATCTAACCACTTTGTCATATTCTCTATGGTTGTAATATCAAATGGCATATATTCATAATGGTATTCTTCGTTATTTTTAATATAAATTTTAATGATACCTTTTTCTTTATTTTCATTTGTATAATTGAAGTTTCCATCTATCATATATTCATCAAAATTTTCATATTCAATAAATTTTGTTTCTATAAAATGACAATGATCTAAATCACATACTTCCATTTGTAGTTGCATTTGTATATAATAATCTTTTTTTGGATTTCCATTAATAATACGACTTACTACATTTTTTATTTCAATCATAATACCATAATTATTTTCACCAATTACAATCCCGTCGGGTGATGCTGCTAAAAATGGATAATCTTTATGTTCGATACAACCAAACTCCCCTATAACTGTATTATTTTTGTATTCATATAATTTACAACTCAATGGTTCATATTTATGCCCCCATGTAAAAGGTGACTCATTTAAATTTCCTTTGTTTTTATTTATATCAAATGGTTTTGTTTTTTCATAAATCAATTGATTTTTACATGGTGTACTTTCTGAATAACCTTTCCATGCATTACTTGCTGTAATATGATTATAACGAAATATATACCATTCGGTTGTTTTTTGTTGAGGCTGTTCAATATTAATTAAGGTTTGAATATGTTTCTGAATGTTTTTTTGTATATCAAAATCATAAGTAGATGTTCTCTCTAATTTAATATCAAATAATAATTGATTTAATTTGTCATTCATATATACTTCTATTTCTTCAATAGAAATAAAATCTATGGATATATTCTGAATATGTTTTACAATAGTTTCCCTATAATTTTCAGTTGTTATACATTTTGGATAATCATTTACATATTGAATTATATGTTCTTTTATATAGTCATCCATTATAATATTATATATAATAATATTTAATCAATTTTTACCATCTTTTTTTTTTTTATAAGTTACAGATTTATCATTGTTAACCATTTTAAATATTTTTAATTTTGAATCATATACAATGTCTGGTATTTTTTCAATATTTCCAGTATCCATATTATAACATATATCATTTATTCTTGTCATTTTTTTTCGTTCAAGTATATTAAATATACTTTTACAAGAAGTATTTAATTCTTCATCCGATAAATTTTTTACATTTGTTTTTATATATTTCCTTATTTTTTGTGTCTTAGTTGTTTTTGTTAATTTAGACCACATAGCTTGTTTATTATTATCTATATCATTATTCAAAAAATCATTCAAAATATCTTCATTATCGAGTTTGGTATTATCGACAATTGGTTTTCCAGTTTCAATTATATTTTTGTAATTTAATGTATGTAATTCTTTACAATCATTAATCATATATATATATATAAATAATGTTTAATTAATATATGAAACATATTATATTTGATGACCCATATAAAAAAAATGAAAATTATCCATATGAAATATATGATTTATCTAATCAGAGACAATATATAAATAATTTATATCATAATATTAATTTTGAGTATAAATCAATTGTTATAAAACATATTAAAGCTAAATATAGCTCATATAAACAACAAGATAAATATAAAAATAAATTAGATATAAACAAGCATATTACATTAGACGAACTTATCCAAAAAATATATAATAGTTATTTAAAATGTTATTATTGTAATGAAGATATATATTTATTATACCAAAATAGAAAGTTTAATAAACAATGGTCTCTTGAACGATTTAATAATAATATAGGACATTATAATGATAACACGTGTATTTCGTGTTTAAAATGTAATTTACAAAGAAGAAATGATAATCACGAATATTTTAAATTAGGTAAACAATTAAATATAAAAAAAATATAAAACCATAATATTTAAATATATAATAATGAGTCTTATGAATCAAAATGATTTATTACTTGATAAATTAATGTTATATTATAATGAAATCAATTTAAAAAAAATGTTATCTATAATAAATGGTCAATCATGTATATCACTAAGAATTATTGATTGGTTTACAACAAACTATGCGAAAAAAAAATATACCGTTTTTTCGAATGAATATAATATTCGTTTCAATGTATATGAACAATATAAATTAAAATTAAAAGCTTTCAAAAAAGAACGTTTTGACCCATTTTGTAGATGGGAAAGAATACAAATACCTTATGGAAATAATCATAATATTGAAACTACTATTGGACAATTAAACTTTTTTAAATGGGCTATAGAAAATAATATAATAGATTATATTGAAAAAAATTATTCAGATATTGAAAAAGATATGAATAATAATAATAGTTTGTCTCGTGCCAAACATAATAATATTACAAGAAAAAAAAGACAAGAGTTGTCATTGTCAGCATCAAAATGTATTAAAAAAGAAACAATTGAGATTATTATTTCATTTAATTGATAATTTGTTTAAACATAATTAATTAATAATTTTATGGGAAATATTTATTCTTCCTTTAATATGACACATTTTGAAGAAATTATGAATCATAAAGGATTATTAATTAATACTCTAGATGTAAACGACCAAAAATGCCTTATTATTAATACCATACCCATTCACGAAGAAGAAACTATTATCAATAATTATTTAAAAACAAATAAATTCATACATATTGTAATTTATGGAATGAATTATAGAGACAAAACTATAATTAAAAAATATAATCAATTACAAAAATTAGGATTTTCAAAAGTATCTATATATTTTGGGGGTTTATTTGAATGGTTATGTTTACAAGAAATATATGGTATAGATAATTTTAAAACAAATGGAAAAGTTAATGATTTATTAAAATATAAATAATAATTATAATGTATTATTATGGATGAATTTAAACAACATAAATTGTTTAAAAGTGAATGGGAAAATATGGAAAAAACAATTGATCCCAAAGAATTAAGTATTGTTCAATTAATTAAAAACGGATATAATAATATAGATATTTATTTTAATCCTTACAATACATTAAGAGAGCTAATTAAAATTGAAGATACTTATTCTGATTATTATATTTATATTCACATTATTAAACCATATATTCATAAAAATTATAAAAAATATAATTTTAATTCTATGATATTGAAAAAACCTAAAAAAAAATTGAGCAGTTCTGATAAAATACGAATTGAAAATATAAATAATATTATCCAAAATTCAATTGAACAAACTATCCTAGGTTTATATAAGAAATATTGTAAATCTGAATTAAATACGTGTCATTCTATTTTATATTATTATAATATACAATATTTATTTTCAACTTATAATATAAATCCATATTTAAAAGAATCATTCATCTTCAATCATATATATAAACCTAAGGATATTTTACAATATTGTAGTAAAATTATTGAAAATAACCCAATTTTTTATTATAAAAATATAGAATTATATAATCATCAGAAAGAAATATTTTCAATTGTAAAAAAAAAAGAACCTTTTTTATGTTTTTATATGACACCTACTTGTTCTGGTAAAACATTAACACCGATTTCATTAAGTAATGAATATAAAATTATATTTATATGTGCATCAAGACATATTGGTATTAATTTATCTAAAAGTGCTATTAATGTAAATACAAAATGTGGATTTGCATTTGGTTGTAATTCTGAAAAAGATATTCGTTTGCATTATTTTTCTATTTCAAGTTATGATAAATACAAACATCCAGATCATAATAATGGTTCTAAACTAGAATTATTGATTAGTGATATACACTCATATGAATATGCTATGAATTATATGCTAAAACATTTTGAAAAAGATAAAATTATTTTATTTTGGGATGAACCAACTATAACTATGGATTATGACGAACATCCATTACACAAACATTTGAAACATATTTGGAATATCAATACAATCCCTAGGGTAATTTTATCATCGGCTACATTACCATGTAATCTTGAACCTATTATTCATAATTTTAAAAATAAATTTGAAAATTCAGTATTTTATCCAATTCAAGAATGTAACATTGAAAATAATATTATTTTGGTAGATGAAAATAATGAAGTTATTATGCCACATAATTATTTTAAAACTATTGATGAAATTAAGTATTTTATCAAAACAAAAGGTAAAAATTATATGAATTTTCTAAGTGTGAGTGAATGCGCTGCTTATATATTAGAATCAAATTTTTTGGATGAGTTCAATGAATTCAACTTCAATGATATAAATGCGAATATAATAAAAGAGTTTTATTATAAAATCATACAAAAAGAATTATTTATATCCAAAGCAAAGACAAACTTTAATAATGATATACAATTTACAACGAAATCTTCATCTTCTATTAAATATGGCCCAGCACTATGGATTGTTCAAAATATAGAATATTATATTGAGGAATTAATTCAAAATAGTAATATAAAAAATAATATTATTCAACAATTAAACAAAGAATTAGAATATAACAATAATATTTATGAAAAAGTTATAAAATTATCAAAAGATTATCAAGATAAAATATCCAAGTTTGAAGAAAATGAAAATAAAATGAAAGAATTAAGATTTGATAATGATACTAAATTATTATTACAAAAAATAGAACAATTAGAAAAACAATATAAAAAAATTTCTTTGAATGAATTTTTTATTCCAAATACATTAGAACATTATGAATATTGGAATAAAAAGAAAGACTATAATACATCTAATGTATTTAAAGGCGATATAGATGAAAATTATATCAAACAAATTATTGAATTAGATGTTTCTTTTAATTATAAATTATTATTAATCTTAGGTATTGGTGTTTTACATAAAACAAATTTAGAATATAATTCAATTATGAAAGATTTAGCAGATTCAAAAAAATTAATGTTAATTATTGCAAGTAGTGATTATATTTATGGAACAAATTATCAATTTGCTCATGCTTATTTATCAGAAGATCTTGAAAATATTACACAAGAAAAATTAATTCAATCTATTGGACGCGTTGGAAGAAAAGAAAAAAATAAAACATTTACATTTAGATTTAGAAGTAATCAATATTTAGATAATTTATTTAAAGATGTTTATTGTAAAGAACAACATAAAATGATTGAATTGTTTTCTTAATTTAAATATTTAATCATAATAATTATATGGATAATTTTGGGTATTATACGTTAGAAACAACAGAAAATTACAATATATTAATTATTCATATTATAAAATCACAACCAACTCATTTACAATGGTTGTATTTTGTAGATGGACTAAAACAAAATCTGGAACAATTAAGACTATGTAATAAAAAAATTGGTATTTTATTTGATGTGAAATATGTTTCTATTTTAAAAATCGAATATATAAAAGAATATACTAGTATTTTTGAAAAAAATCATGAATTATTACAAAATAATTTATTATGTACATGTGTATATAATAATAATCCAATATTAAAATGTATACTAGAAATTGTATTAAAATTCTATAAATCAAAGAAAGAAATTATATTTATCAAACAAAATCAATATCATGAGATCTTCAATAAAAAATATATGGATAATATAAATGTGCGATAAATGCGGAGAACAAACAAAATGTAATTGTAAATTGACCAATAAAAATTGTAATTGTAAATTGACCAATAAAAAATGTAATTGTAATTTGACTAACAATAAAAAATGGATATATACATTATATACAACAATTATTTTTATCTTAGTTGCAAATCCTTATACTTATAAACTTACAAATTATCTTATAGGTAAAACATCAAACAATAAAGGTTGCCCAACAACTTTTGGGTTTGTTTTACACGTCATAGTATTTACCATTTTGTTAAGAGCAATAATGTAAAACTATAAATGTAGTTAATGCATATACCACCCATATTGTATCTATTATGGCAATTTAAATATTCAATTGGGTTATAGTAGCTAAATTTGTTAATTCATAAATAACATAAGTTGTAAATCCTAATAAAAATGCTTTTTGGATAGATTCATTGTTTTTAATTATAAATATATATAATTGAATCACAATGAATATATGACACAATATAGCACTTGTATAATTAATTTTAAATCTTGTTTTTTCTATGTTTTCAATCATTTTTTTAAATGTTTTAGAGATCAATGATATATAACATATCTAATAACAATAATACAAATAACAATATCAAAAAGATTTTGATATAATACTCTATTATTTTAATTAAAAATATATTTAGAAAATTATTTTTAAAAAATAAAAACATTTTTTTCCCCCTCTCCCTCAAAAATAAAAAAGTATAAATATTTATACTTTATACTTTTTAGATTTTATGGTGTAAAAGTATAAAAAAAGTATAAATATTTTCAAATTATAAAAATAATAAAAAATAAAAAAGTATAAATATTTTTATAAAAGTATAAATATATATGGAAAAGTATAAATGTGAAATTTGTGATTATATTACCACAATTAAAGCAAATTATAATAAACATATACTAACACTAAAGCATAAAAAAAAAGTATTATTATTCAACCAAAATTCAACCGAAAAACAACCGAAAAACAACCAAAATTCAACCGAAAAACAACCGAAAAACAACCAAAACTCAACCGAAAAACAACCGATTTTGCTCAAAACTGATTATAATAGCGATTATTATTTATGTAAATATTGTGACAAACCATTTAAGCATGTGCAATCAATGTATAGACATATTAAATATAGGTGTGAATATAATAAAGATGAAGATTTGAAAGAATTAGTACGATTATTAAATGCTCAAATTAAACAAAATGAAAAAAAAATAGAATTACAAGAAAAAAAAATGGTTTCTCAAGAAAAACAATTAGAAAAACAAAATAAACAAATACAAAAATTAATGTGTAAATTAGAAGTAAATCATATAAAAAATAATCATATTATACAAAATAATCATATACAATTATTATCTTATAATGATACAGATACAACTCATTTAACTGAATCAGATTATATACAATGTTTGAAAAAGGTTACTTATTGTGTAAAACATTTAATTGAAAAAATACATTTTAATGAAAATAAACCAGAAAATAGAAATATTTATATTTCAAATATGAAAGATAAATATATAATGGTTTATGAAAATGGAAGTTGGAGTTTAAAAAAAAAAGATAAAGAAATCGATGATATATATGATAAAAAAGAAATGTTACTAGAAGATTGGATTAATGAATATAGAGAAGTATATCCAGAAATGAATGTAAAGTTCAATAAATATTTAAATAATAGAGAAGATGATGAAACTATGAATGATATTAAAGAAAGTATAAAATTAATGATGTATAATTATAAACCCAAATAATTATGTTATTATATATATAATGGATAAGTTAGAATATTGGTATAAAAAAATACCAGAATTAAAAAAAAATATTGAACCTTTAACATTATTGATGATACGTTTATCTGGAGAAATACACCATTATTATTTAAATAATAAAAAAAGTAAAAAAACAAAAGTTATTAATACAAAAGATATATTATTATTACATACAATAGATCGTAAACCAGCATTAAATAAATTTTTGGATAGACGTAATTTTTTATTAAAAAATAAGAAAAAAATTAATGAATTAATAAAAAAAGAGGGGTCTTTAGATTTACGTAATGAAGTTTTTGATAATAGTGCATTTAAATCAATCAATAATGAATTGGTTGCAGAAATAAACTATTCAAATAATAAGATAAAATATATTACTTGTTCTGGGGTTGGACGTATAGCTGCTATACAATCCGTATTTAAAGAAGGTATAAATATTACAATTGATGTATTAAATATTCATTATGATTTACAAAAAAAAATGATAGCAGTTCATAGTTTATTTATTTATAATAATCGTTTTGATCATTTACATAAATATAATATTAAACAAGAAGAAATTATTTTTGATAAAAAAAAAAATAAAACCTATAAAAAATATAATAGAAAACCTTTTTTAAAAATTCAAAAAAAAAGAACTTTAAATAAAATTATACCAATTGCTGGCAAAGTAAAAAATTCAACTAATAAGTAATATTATAGAAAAAATATAAGATAATTATTTTTTTCAAGAATAAACTATAATCTTTCTATAAATATAATGGATGATTCTGATAAAAAAGGATTTTTTCATATTGTATGGCCAGAATTATCATACAATACTAGAGAATCTATTAAAACAATAGTAAAAAAGGAATTTCCAAATATTCAATTGAATGACGATTATAATAATTTAAGATATATTAATGCAATATATTATAATAATCAAGATAATAAAGATTATTTTAATAGTGAAGTTCAAAATGATTTAGCCATCGAATTATCTGGAAAGTTTAATGAAAATATACATTCAAAAATGGAGTATTTAAAAAACAAAGAAGATCATAATGATACATATGTTGAGGATACTATTGATTTAATATTACTACAAAATTTTTTTTTCACTAACGATTTAAATGTAAATATATATTTATATTATGGAGTAGATGAAATTAACCAAATAAAACAATATTATAATATTGATGTAAATAATATTTATATTACCTATATAGATACAGATAATAATTATAAATTAATAAAAAAACCAAATAAATTAAATACAAATAAATTAAATAAAAATGCAAATAAAAATATATCAAAAAAAAAAATAATAATTAAAGAACAACCACAACAAGATGGTAATATTAATAACCTCAAAAATATATCTATATTATGTATATTTATATTAGTAATGAGCACCATTACAAAATAAATACAACTAGTATATCTAAAATATAAATATAAAATTATTTTAAATATATAATTATGTGGTTCAAATCCAATTTATATAATATTCTTATTGAAAATAATAATAACCTAAGTATTTTAGATTGTTTTGATTGTGATAATAGATTACAATGTTATATAGATGATTTGCGTCATCTTCATATTACAAAAGAAAATTATTTTAAATTAATTGAATTATGTGACTTTTTAATGATTGAAAATGTTGATATATTAATTGATAAAATAGTAGATTATTTTGATGTATCTATAATTCATAATTTTTCTAATTTTTATAAATATAATACAAAACGTTTAAAATTATTGGATAAATCAATGTTAGAAGAAGCTATTTCTTTATATATTAAAGATGAAAAATTATGTTTTCAAACTTATGGATTTAGTGCTTATTGGGATGTATCTAAAATATATGATATGACTAAGATATTTTATAAATCTGTTTTTAGTGGCGATATATCTCAATGGGATGTTTCAAATGTTACAACAATGAATTCTATGTTTAGTTACAGTTATTTTAAAGGTGATATATCTCAATGGAATGTTTCAAATGTAGAAGATATGAGATATATGTTTAGTCATAGTTTATTTAATGGAAATATATCAAAATGGAATGTGTCCTCTGTTATTTATATGGATTATATGTTTTATTTTGGTATATTTAATAAAGACATTTCTCAGTGGAATGTATCTAATGTAGAATATATGGAAAATATGTTTTCACATAGTGATTTTAATGGTAATCTATCAAAATGGAATGTATCTAATGTATTAAATATGGATTCATTATTTTTAAATACAATATTTAGCGGTGATATATCTAAATGGAATGTATCTAATGTAAAAAATATGAATAGACTATTTGAGTTATCGCAATTTAATAATGATATATCCCAATGGAATGTCTCTAATGTAAAAAAAATGTTTGCAATGTTTGGGGATAGCTCATTTAATCAAGATATATCTAAATGGGATGTTTCAAATGTAAAAAATATGAGATTTATGTTTGCTAATGGAAAATTTAATAAAGATATATCTCAGTGGAATGTATCTAATGTAGAAAATATGGAAGAAATGTTTTTAGATATTATAAATAAACCATCTTGGTATAAACATAATCTATATAGATAAACGTATTTATGTATTTTTTATGTAGCGAAAGTAACTAACAATAAAATTTATTTAAGAAGAAACAAAAGTTCTTTTATATTAATTGTTTTATACATTTAAACATTTAAAATACCAATTTAATTAATAATTAAAAATCCTAAAATAAAAAATATTATATATTATTATGTAACAAATTCAAAAATAGGCAAGCAAGGCGGATTGGGGAATCAATTATTTCAGTACAGTATGCTTAGGAGTATTAGTATTACTACATGAAAAAAATTATATTTGGGAGATATTAATAATCAAACACACTGCCAAATGTGTCTATTGCCTAATTTTAAATTTTATAGCAAAGAAAGAGAATATAAAAGTATTAATTTTATAAAATCTAATGAAAAACACGAAGACTGCTCTGTTTATAATAAAGATTTAATTAGTTTAACTGGTAATATAGACTATAATGGTTATTTTCAAAGTTATAAATATTTTGATAAGATCAAGAATATATTGATTGATGATTTTAAAATAATAAATGTAGATGTTATTAATAAAACAAACAATATAATGGAGGATATAAAAGAAAAATTTAAAAATATGAAATTAGTAGCTATACACGTAAGAGGAGGTGATAAATCCAAATCTATAAGTAATACTTGGTGGAATTTAAATGAGACCTATCTAAAAAAATCGTTATCTCATTTTGGAGATGACGTAGTATATCTTATATTTAATACACAAGTAGAAAAAAATATTAATAACATTTTATATAATAATATTCCTAAAAATAGAAGATTTTTTATACAGTATGATGTATTGACAGATTTTAATTTAATGAAACATTGTCATCATTTTATACTAACAAATTCAACTTTAGGTTGGATGGCAGCATATTTATCAAATATAAATACAAATAAAAAAGTTATTCATCCTCATATTATTTTTCAGAATGAAAATGATCCTCGTAATAAATTGGATGATTATATTCCCAATAATTGGATAATAGTTAAATAATATTAATTTAAATAATATATATGAATTCTAAATTAATGTGTGTATCACATTATTCCAAAGAGGCAGATGATACATCTTTTATTCTTAATTTTAATTCATGAATTGTTTCTTCAACATTACAATCATATCCTATAGATAAGCGTATTTGTGTATTTGTTTCATCTAATGCAACTGACCAACAATCAAACTTTGTCTGAGAAGAACCAAAAGATGTTTTATATTTAATTGTTTTAAATTGTTTCATCCAATAAATTGTATCTTCTTTTGTTTTATTTAATACGAAACTTAACATATTTGGGCCATATTTCAAATATTTTTTTGCTAATGTATAAGAAGTATTATTTTCTAATAAAGGATAATTTACATTTTTAAAATAATTATTCATAAAAGAAGCAATTTCCAATGTTTTATAAAATGTTTCGATAATTCTTTTTTCCATAAAAGGCATTTCTTGAATAATTATATCACAATAAGGTAGAGAAATATGTTTACCAGTAATAATTTTAATTTTTTTCATATTATTCATAAATACAATTGGTCCAGCAATAAATCCTCCAATACAATTTCCAGAACTATAATGTTTAGACATTGAACAAAATACAAAATCAATATCATATTTAAAAGGATTAAAACAAATATGTGTTAACCATGTATTGTCTACAATAAATAATGTATTTTTTGTATTTTTTTTTATAGATGGAATAACATCATAATTAAATAAAATACCATTTGGATTTGTACATGATTCTAATAAAACGATATTTGTTGTATCTTTATAGGTTTTACAAATTTTATCTTCAAAATTTTCATGTAAGTTGAATTGAATTAAATTAAAAATACCATATATTTTTTCATAATATATGATCAATTGTAATGTATCACAATATAACTCATTTGAATAAAATAAATTAATTTTTTTATTTTTTTCATTAATCATAATGGTTTCTAATAATATAGATAATGCCTCGATACCAGAAGAAGATAAAACAACTTCCTCATTTTTTATATCATATGCATTTGATATAAGTCTAATTGTATTCATTTCTTTTAAATGATAACAACGATTATAAAATGATTCATCTGAATTTTTATCTTCGCTAATAGAATAAGACAAATTAGACATATTATATAATATAAGTCATTTTTTATATTATGATAATAAATCTTTTACACTATTTGATAATACATTACCTAATTGAAATGGAATAGCATTTCCAATTTGAGTACATCTAGAACTATGTGAACCAACAAATCGATAATTAATTGGAAATCCAGTAATAGTAGCCCCTTCTCGAACAGTAATACTTCTATGTTCTTTTGGATGAATATGAAAACTACTATGTCCTGGAACTAACGTAGGGGATGGTTTATTATAATCCAAACGATTACTTGTACCTCTTGAAGAAAATCCACTTGATTTATTATTTGCACTAATATTTTTAAATTTTTCAATGGTGGTTGCTTTATGATTCATAGGTATATTATCTGGGTCATTTGTTTGGTCATTTACATTATCATAATCAATTAGATCAAATGCATCTTTTACTGTTAATAAATTTGGAATATTATTATCAATATTATCATTTAAAATAGTTGGAAATTTCCATTCTTTTTTAATATCACTTCTAACAGCTACAATAATTAATCTTTCACGATTTGTATATCCTCCATAATTTGAAACTTTTAGTTTTTTTTTATATACATTATATCCTAATTCCTTATATGTTTCTTCAATATCTTTTACCACACTATATTTATATTTTTCTAATTTTTGATCTTGTTCTTTTCTTGTTTTTGCAATAATATTTTTCTCTTTTTCTAATTGTTCTTTTTTCATTATAGTTTCCTCATTATTATTTATGGATAATTTTTTATTTATAGCAATTATTTTACCAGTATTATTTTTTTGTTCTATTACAGTAGAATCAATTTCTTTACATAATTCTGTGATATTATCATTTAATTGGATTGATATAGATTTACTCAATGGGGCTAGTTTATCTTTTGCAAGTATTTTCATATTTAACATACCAGGTACATTTTCAATAATAGATACTTTCGGTAATAATTTTTCAACAAGTCTTAATTGTGAAATATATAAATAATTTCTTTCATCATATGGATTACGAACACCAGCCATTGAAAATCCTTTACAAACAACCCCTCCAATTAATAAAGATAAATCTCCTTTTTTTATATTAAATTGTTTACAAATATCTTTTTTACTAAAATCATTGATGTCTTCTAAAATAACTCTATTTTCATTTAAATCTGGATGATTTAATTTTAATGTATTAAGCGCATCGTCCCAATTATCATTTACAAATACAGTTTCAAAATTTTCCTTAAATCCAATATGCGAGCCACCACAACCAACAAATGTTTCTGCAATAGTTAATTTTTGTTCCATTATATAAGATAACTAATATCATTTAAATCAATTTTATTAAATTTGATACCATATATCTTTTATTAAATGTCTTATGTTGTAAATCTAATTTTAGTTAAATTATTATGTTATAATATATTAATGGAATTAGATTTTAATTTAGCAAAGTCTATATGGAATTCAGATAATGGTTATCGTATAATAAATAGTTTTTTAATTGGTTCAACTTCAGCAAGTAATTATAAATATCACCAAAAAAATAATAAAGTTATAGAATTTTCAACTAATGATAATTCTACAATATACAATACTGTAGATGTTATAAATATTATAAAGAAAAATATGAAAACAAGTAAAAGTACAGAAACATATTATAGAGGTAATTCAAAAAAAGCACAAATTTCATTTATTAAAAAGTCATTTACATCAGTAACCACAAGTGAAGAACAAGCAAACCAATTTATTGATGGAAACTGTTGTTTATATAAAGTTATAGTAGACCCTTCTGTAAAACGATGTAATACAGGAATAGAAGACGAAATTTTACTAGAAAATGATTTATATTGGGAATACATAGGTAAAGAAAGACATTATCATGTAGCAAAAATTAGAAAAGTTTCTGAAAGTAATTTAAATAAAACAAGTAGAGGTGCGGAAGAAATAGAATCTAAAAAAACCACTCAAGAAAAAGGTTCTGAAAAAAGAGAAGAATTAAAATCTTGGTTAGATACATATGAAGAAGAATATATATTGTTTAATGATAAAAAACCAGCACCAGAAGAACTAATGGAGTATTTCAAAGAAGAAAATAAAGAATTATATCAAGAAAATAATGCTTTAATTGAAGAATTAGTATATGAAAGATTAGGTGGTATAAATCAGAAAAAGAAACTCAAAACTAAAAAAAATAGAAAACCAAAAAGAAGATTAAAACCAAAAAGAAGTTTAAAACCAAAAAGAAGTTTAAAACCAAAAAGAAGATCAAATCTAAAATATACAAAAAAAAATGTAACTCGTCGTGATTAGATACATTTATAACTGAATTTTGTGATTATAATTTATCAATATAAAATTGATTTAATTATAATATATTTATTTTATTAAATGCCTTCAGAATTTACGAAGGACATTCACAATTTGAATAATAAATTATGTATTATGGATAAAATAAATAGCGAATTAAAGTTAGATATGGAAGATTTTATTTCTTGTAATATATGTGATTATATATATAATTGGAATGTAAATAGAAAAAATGTATGTGTACTATGTTATTATCAAATACCTATATCTAGATTATAATTTTTCCATGATTGAATGCTATTGTATAATATTTTATTTTTTTTATGTTTTTCACTAAATATATAAGAACTTGATTTTAAGTTGGATACATCCCATTGAGACAAATCTTCATCAATATTTGTATTCAAAAATAAACAACCCATATAAGTAAAATTAGACACATCATAATAAGATATATGACCATATGCTTTAAAACACGCATTTTTATCTTTATCCCAATTTAAAATAATATGAAGTAAGCATGAAATATCACCATTTTTTAAATATTCATTTGTTTTTTGTAATCGTTGTGATAAACCATAAAAGTCTCTAAATTGGTGTACTATATTTGTATCATATAAATCCACAATTTTATCAATCAAAATATCCACATTTGTAACACATAAATAATCGCATAATTCTATGAGTTTCATATAATTTTGTCTAGTTACATTTAAATATACTAAATCGTCATAATAATCCCTATAAATATGTTGTTCTATATCATTTACAACATCTTTCAATTGAGAATTAAACCACATAGGATAGTTTATAGATTAGGTTTATATAAATTAGATAATATATGTTTTGACACGAAACAAAGCGTTTATATACGTCCTTCATAATTTGATATAACTTGTTCAATCTTGTTTTTATTGTCATATACATCTTTTAAATACCAATCATTCATAATTTGTATACCAATATTACTATTTTTCAAACTTTATCCAATACACTTACAAATGAAATACTTTGGCATTTATCAGATATTTGATTTAAAATTTTGTCAACAACGTATAAGAATAATCTTTTTCAAATGGTTTTACACTTGTACAAAAAATAAGATGCTTGTAATCTTGATCTATATTTTCCCAATAATTATATAAATCCAAATTGTCATTAAAATATTTTGACATTTTCATTAATCCATTTCCAAGGTTCTAAACTATAGTTAGGTTTATATGTATATCCCTTTATGATTATTTGTTGCTTGATAAACACGTTCACGACATAATCTTCCATTTGCACCCACAATTCCTATATCATAAACATGAACACTCGTCCCATAAAAACAATAATATTTTATCATTATAAAAAATTGAAGTTATTTTTTATAATTATTTTACTCAATGAAGTTTTCATTTCATCTATTAATGTTATGTGTAAATATTCGTGAAGAAATGATAAGTTTTTTTGGAAATATTATAGAAGAGGTTCATTGTAATTATGTATATGATAGATTTGATTGTATTGCTTATTTGGAAGACTTCAAATACCTATCACCAAAAGAATCATCACAATTATTAATAAAAATTCGTGAACAGTTTGATGAAGACAATGGAATTACTATATCAGAAAATATCACTGGATATTTTATATAGTTTCTTTGATAAATAATTTTCATAAGTTTCAATGATATTATGGAATGTATAAAAAAATAACATTATAAATATGAAGTTGTTTTATTATTTCGTATATTTATATTTTGATGAATAAGTGTATCAATACTAATAATAATTGTAAATAATAAAAGGTTGGTTAGAGTTCTTTCTTTTTTATTAACAAAGAAAAGATATATTATATAAATGAATAATATTAATAAAATATTATGCATAATACCCTCCCACATTGTCCATTCGTAAAAGTTTTTTAATATGTTTCTCATTTATATATAATAAGTTATTTATAATGTTTCTTTGATGAATAAATAATTTTCATAAGATTCAATCATATTATTATGGTGTTTTTTTTTTCTATCTGAACACGCGTTTTCAATCAAATGTATTCTGTATCCATAATTGAATGCGCTAAACATAGTATTTAAAACACATACACTAGTTAAACAACCACATACATAAAGAGTTTCTATTTTATTTTTTTTTAGAAAACTATTTAAATTTGTCTCAAAAAAAGAATCAAATCCATATTTGACGATTACTTTTTCATTTTTTTGAGGAATACAACAATCCATAGGAATGCCTTGATCCAATTTGAATTTGCCTCGTATTTCTTGGGAAAAAGTTAACCAACGTGATTTTATTTTATTATCTATATTAAATATAAAACAAATCAATATATTTTCTTTTCTTGCTTTTCTTAACAATTTTGAAACATTTTCACATAAACTATTTAAATTATAAACATCATTATAATCATTTTGTAAATCAATTAATAACAAACATGAATTAGTTTTAAATTTCATTATATAATAAAAAAATATTATCTTATTTTATAATGAAAAAAATAAATAAAATAACTATAAAGTATTTAAAACGTCCAACTAAGAAAAAAACATTCATTCAATCCGTTAAAAAAAAAGTAAAATTACCTAAAAAAGTAAAATTATCTAAAAAGGTAAAAGTACCTAAAAAAGTAAAATTATCCAAAAAAGTAAAATTATCCAAAAAAGTAAAATTTGCCGGACAACCTAATTGGTTTGAAACAAATAAAACACCTAAAGAAATTGAAGAAATAATGATTCAACATAAATTGACTAATTCTTATGAAGAATTCAAAATATTCAATGTAAAACAAGAAAACGCCATTAAAGTTTTAAAAATAGCACAATTATTAGAAATCGAAAATATGGATATATTATTTGATGAATTAGTATTAAAAATGGGTCGTGTTTCTATTATAAATAATTTTCCCAATATATATAAAAAATATAGCAAACGTTTAAAACCACATAATAATGAAAGTTTACGTGAAGCAATACGATTGTATATTAGTGACCCACTACAATGTTATAAAACATATGGATATTGTCCTTTTTGGAAATTGTCGAATGTAACTAATATGAGTGATTTATTTCAAAATAGTATATTCAATGAAGACGTCTCAAAATGGGATGTATCTAATGTAACCAATATGAGTCATTTATTTCAAAATAGTCAGTTTAATCGAGATATATCTAATTGGGATGTATCTAATGTAACCAATATGAGTCATTTATTTTCTAATTGTATATTTGATAAACCAATAGGTAATTGGAATGTAGATAATGTACAAGATATGAGTCATATGTTTGATGGTTCATTGTTTAATCAAACCATATCAAATTGGAAAGTATCCAA
>Ga0129324_10000403_pt1 | contig 32083 bp, 26 predicted proteins | sample CPBDNA_7_FD_96879 | JGI IMG/M metagenome (GOLD analysis project Ga0129324, IMG submission 96879) | Freshwater to marine salinity gradient microbial communities from Chesapeake Bay, USA - CPBay_Spr_15_0.2_DNA | ecosystem: Environmental > Aquatic > Marine > Coastal | place: USA: Chesapeake Bay...
TGGTTCTGGTTCTGGTTCTGGTTCTGGTTCTGGTTCTGGTTCTGGTTCTGGTTCTGGTTCTGGTTCTGGTTCTGGTTCTGGTTCTGCTGATTATCAACCCGAGAGTTGGCTGATGATGCACGGTCGCTTGGGGAGGAATTTGGTGAGCTGGTTGGTTTAGCCGCTTCTTTGGGCTGGGTTGGTTTGACTGATTCTGGCTTGGGTTCTGGCGCCTTTTCTGCGGTTGCTTTTGGTTCGGGTTGTGCTACTTCTGCAGCTGGCTCGCTTTTTTTGACCGGGGGTTCTTTAGACGACTCGGCTGCAGCAGCCGACTTTTGGTTGTCTGTAGTGCCAGCCATGTTGGCCAGAATGTCTTTTAAATCGTCGGCGGTTTTGGCTGATTGTTTTGGTTTTTGGTTGTCGTTCTTATTCTGCCCGTTTTGGGGGTTGTTTGCGCCGTTACCGTTTTTTTTGGGAGGGCCTTTTTTGTCAGAGCCAACTTTATGCCAAGCGCTTGGCTTAGCAAAGCCACCTTTGTTACCGCCGCCGCTATCTTTAGCATCTTCAATCCGTTTGTCTGGCGAATGAGAATCGATCACCGCTTGTTCAACCTCGGCCCGAGGGCGGGCAAAATTTTGTTGGCTGCGTTTGATCGCCATGTGTTTGTGGGACTTTGCGGGTGTCTGGACTGGCGGCAAAGTCTTGGCTGAAAACGGTCGTGACCCTACCCCATCGATCATCAGTGACAGGTAAATCTGGGCGAAGCCAAGGTTCACTAAATCTGTTGCTTCAAACTCGGGAGCAAAGACTGTCTCGAGCACTTCGGCGTCAAAGGGGCCAACGCGAAACGAAATCGTGGTACCCACGTTACCAAATACTGCATCGCGGATTTCTTCTTCCATTTGTTGGACGTACTGGTGCGCAATGATGAGGTTGAGGTGGTACTTGCGGGCCTCGGATAGAATGTTGGCAAAGGTGGCGTTGGCGAAACTTTGGAACTCATCGACGTAGAAATAAAAGTTTGGCATCTGCTTCATTTGGGCCGGCGGTAGTTCGGCGCGGCTCATGGCGGCGAGATAGATTTTAGTGATGAGCATAGAGCCGATTAGGTCGGCATTAGTTTCACCCACCAAACCCTTGGAGAGATTAATCAGGAGGATCTTTTTATTATCCATCATCTCGCGCACATCAAACGATGATTTAGGCTGGCCGATAATATTACGGATCAACGGGTTGCCGGTAAATTGGCCGATCTTGTTTTGAATCGCTGGAAGAGCCTCGGCGGCGAAGCGCTCGGTATAGCTGGCAAACTCATCAACCCAGTAGGCCTTTACGGCTGGGTCTTTAATATTTTCTACTACCTTTTCGCGATAGGTTTTATCGGCCAGCATGCGGTTGACCGAAAGTAGCGTGGTGTCTGGATATTCAATCAGCGCCAACAAGGCGTTGGTCAAGATGTACTCCATCCGGGCAGACCAGGCATCGACCCAAATTTTCTTAAACGTTGACATTAGGCCTGAGACAACCAGGTGACGTTTGTCGATCCCGACGTCTTCCATGATGTTAAACGCAATGGGATTTTCCATATCAAACGGCGCAAAGTACACCACGTCGTCGAGGCGGTCTTCGGGGACGTACTCCAGTAGTGTTTCAATGGCAGATCCATGCGGATCAATAAAGGCCATCCCTTCGCCGCTTTGGATGTCTTGGGCGGCCATGTTCTCGAGCAGGGTGGACTTCCCCATCCCGGTCTTGCCGATCACGTACATGTGACGTTGACGGTCCTGGGCTTTGATACCAAAAGGGATCTGCTGCCCGCGGGCATCAGTCTTGGCAAAAAAGGTTATCTTTTCTGGATCGTAGGCTGCCATGTTATATCGAGTATACCATTCACGCAGGTCTGAAAACTAGTCGCCAAACTGCTCTTCCACAAATGACACCAAGGACTGCACATCGGCAGTGCGTCCCTCTGACCCCAGGATGATCACCACCACGGTACGAGTAGTGCCCTTGATAGAGAGTTCGTGGAGCGAAATAGAAGTTTGCCCCGCTGCGAGTGTTTCACCTACCTTACCCCCGATAAAGCCAGTAGTATCCTCGATTTCGTTAAAATTAACCAAGCCGGCAAAATCACCACCCTCATATGATGAAGGGAGATTGATGTCTTTGGTGATATCAAAGATGAAGCGACGGTTATCGTAGATGTACTGGGTCAGACGATAGAGGTCGCCGACGGTGGAGACATTTTCAGAGCTGAGGCCTGACGGATCGGCAAACGTGGTGTGAAGCATTCCGAGCTGGCGAGCTTTGGTATTCATGGCGGCAATGAACTCTTCGCGCCCAAGTTCTGTGGCGATGACTTCGGAGGCTTCGTTTGATGATTCGACCAACAGCAGTTGCATGAGGCTGTACATCGATACACTACTGCGGTTGGACAGACGCGGGATCAGTGAGGTGACAAAGTTTGGCGAGGTGACAAATACTCGTTTGTCGAGCTGGAGCTCTTCGGCCGCGATGACTGCGGTCATCAATTTAGTCAGTGAAGCAATGGCAGCGGGGTCGTCAAGGTCGCTGGCCGCCAGAACAGTGTCGTTTTCTATGTCAGCCACAAAATAGTGCGGGACGGTGATGTCTGGTACCGGTGGTTCGTATACAAATGAATCTCGGGCAACCGCGGCTGAGTGAACCAAAACCGGCGTACCGGCCTTGGCAGCAGCAAACAGGACCTCTGCATCGTCGTTTGCCAACCAGACTCCCCCGCCCATAAAGTCAGATCTGACGGCAGACCCGTCGGGATAGGTTGGTTCGCCGTGGATGATGAAGTTTTCTTCAAAGGCGATGGTCCACGGCAAGTCAGCCTGAGCGAGACTCGAGAAAAACGATTCATCCCGTCGGACGACTTCGTACATCCCAGATGGGGTTTCCCACCATGAGCCTGGCTCTGCACTGCGGATAATCTCGGCAGTTTGGGCTAGTACCCCGGCATCGAAATAACGTACTTGCTTACGGGTTAGGTCGATTTCAACGAAGGTCATCGCATCGTCGATAAAGGCATCGCGAGTTTGGATGAAAAAATTGGCTTGGGACAGAGCAATCTGAGGACCATTGTCTAGCGTGGTCGTTTCGAGCGTGTAGGGATCAATGACGGTCACTATTGGTGACGCTACCTGACCCTGCTGTGCGAGCACACCAAAGCCAACCGTACCAGCGAGCAAAAATAGTAGGGCCGCGGCACCGGCAACACCAGCCCGCACAATGGTCTGCAGCATGCGGGTTTCTTTTTTAGGTAGCTCCATAATAGCCGTTGGGGTAAACGACTGGGGGATCAATTTGCCTTTACCTTCGTGCGGTATGTCTGACTCGTGAACGATCAGCTGTAGGGTGTCTTTCGGCTTCTGTAACATACCGTAATCATACCGCGAAGGTGGTACAAAAAAGCCGTCTCACTCACAGGTGGGACGGGGTTCTAAGTGGCGAAATACTGCTAAGCGGAGGGTGCGTAGCGCGCACATCTGGGCGAAAAAGTTAGCTGTGATCTTTGAACAAAGGCTCGGTGGTCTCGATGTAGGAGTCACTTCCCCGCTCGCCATTTCCGTAGTCTGACCGGCGTAAGATTTCATCACGCATTAACATGTACCCAAACAAGACCAGTAGCACTCCAGCACCGACTAAGATATATTCACGGAGGTAGGTAGGGATTCCTAGGTACGGGAGCGTTATCAAAAGAAAACCAACCAGACAGACAATCATCGCTTTACGCATAGTGGACAGAGTATACAGTATTAGCGCGTATCGATCATCATGACAAATTCACCTTTTTGTTTTACGGGTGTGGATTCTAGCAGCTCAAGCAGATCGGCAGCCTTGCCTGTTAGCAGCTCTTCGTGCATTTTGGTTAGTTCGCGACCAAGCGAGATCGTTGCGGTCGGCTGATGCTCTGCGAGCTGAGCCAAGGCTTTTGTAATCCGGTGGGTCGACTCGAGACACACAACTGGCTGCACGTGATCATTGAGGGTTTTAAAATATGTTTCGCGACCTTTCTTTTGTGGGACAAATCCCAAGAAGGTAAACTGGTTGCCAGCGATACCAGCGATCGATAAGGCGGCCGTGACTGATGAGGCGCCGGGGATGGCTTCGATCAAGATATCGGCGGCGCGGGCTTGCTGAACCAGAAGTACACCAGGGTCGCTGACCCCAGGGGTGCCGGCGTCGCTAACCAAAGCAACGTGTTTGCCAGCTTGTAGATCTGCAATAATGCTAGCGTGAACCTCCGTACTCGCATGGGCGTCGTAGCGCTTCATGGTGGCGTCGATATTATAGTGGTGCAACAACTTGCCAGTGACCCGAGTATCTTCACACAACACATAATCACACTCGGACAAGGTCCGCAGTGCGCGATGTGTGATGTCTTCGAGGTTGCCAATTGGAGTGGCGACGATTGAGAGTTTTCCTGTTTCCATGCCAGCAACGGTACCACTTGGATTGGCAAAAGAAAAGACCCGAACTATCCGTTCTGGTCTTGGGTTTATTCCGACAATTGAATGCGCCTGACTGGCGTTTTGTGCAAGATAAATGTTGCACTATCCTGTACCCACAACGGCAAACTGGCGTACCGTTTCTTGATCGGCTCGAGGAGAGCTGCTCGCGGAGTTAAGGCTCCACCCGGCACAGGTATGAGTTGCAAACCTTTAGATTTTTGTGGGTGTATTTTACCAGCCAAGATCAGTGCCCTGTCGAGGTGCTGAGCATCACCGATGATACCAGCAGGGTTTTCAAGCTTGAGAAATTCTGCCAGCTCGCCTCTGGTATTGAAGCGACTTGCTTTGAGTACTCGTACACTTTCGAACTGACGCTCGGCAAACCAGTCAGCCATCATTTGAGCCATAGTCGCGGGCTGCAGGTTGTGCCATGGCCGTGGACTATACCCAGCGGCACACACGAGAACGCCGCCGTGTTCACGTACGTATCCCAGCGCAAATTCACTGCGTTTGATAGTGATTGGACCCAACGTTGAGCCGTCGGCAGACAGATCGCACGCTGGTAGTAAGTATTCTGGAAGCTGGTGCAATGCGCACCTCCTTTCTTATTTTCAAGTATCCGATTAGGATAATAGGGCATTCTTTTACTTTGTCAATTCATTAGCTACTAGAGCATCCGCAATCAACCTATACTCCACCTCCGATAAAAGCCGGATAGATAGCTTTCCTACAAAAAAAGTGTGGACTCAATGATCCACACTTTTCTTTTTTACACCGCTGCTACTTCCAGGCAAAGCCGCGGCCGAAGTGGCCCCACTTGGCGGTCTCGCCGTAGACTGGCTGATCTAACTGTAGAAATGACCTGATACCTTCTGGCGTAAGGTCATACCCGGTGATTTCTTCGGGAATACCATCAATGGTTGCAATCGCCATGAGGGCCTCGGGGTGACCAATGGCGTAGGCCAGCTTGACCAACACTTCTTTTGCTTCGGCTCGCTTTTCTAGGTAATCAACCGCAATTCGCCGAGCCATGTAGGCGCCAGAGCGGTCGACCTTGCTTGGATCTTTGCCGGAGAATGCTCCACCACCAACGGCGATTTCTGGACCATAATTATCAACGATTATTTTGCGACCAGTTAACCCAGCATCAGCATCGAATCCACCCATACTCCAATCTCCAGCTGGATTAATGTGATAGGCCTTGGCGTCGGGAATCACAGACACAACTAAGGCGAGCAAGTCTGCTTGTGGAGCATTCTGAAAACTAGCTACCACTGAATGAACCGTGCCGTCTGGCGCTATGGTTACCTGGGTCTTTCCATCGTACGGATACTGCTCATAGGCTTTTTGACATAAAGTTCGTGCCAACTCGTACTCTTTTGGCATGTAGGTATCGGTCTCTCTGGTGGCATAGCCGGTCATAATTCCTTGGTCACCCGCACCTCCAGTATCGACCCCTTGAGCAATTTCAGGACTTTGCTCAACTACGTGTACAGAAATGTCGTGAGTGTTACCAGCAATTGATTCAACAATCTGACATACATCTACTCCGACTGCTTTTGATGTCACTTCACCAGTCACGAAAATTTTTCCGTGTGATCCAACTGCCTCGATTGCGACTCGACTGTTTGGGTCTTGGGTCAGGTAGGCATCTAAGACCGCGTCTGAGATCCGGTCACACATTTTGTCTGGGTGTCCAGGTGAGACGCACTCGGCTGTTTTCATCATACTTAATTTAATTATTGTTTTTTAAAACAAATACAAAAGCAGCGCTCACGCGCTGCATCCATTGAGTCTGGGCATCTACCCGAGCAAGCTCGGTTGAATGTCGCACCTTATTACCATTGCTGATAAGAGGTTGCGGACAGATTGTAGAACAAACAATTGTTCAGCGGGTCAAGTCCCTGATCTGTACTCTGGATACTAATTTATGTAATTGTCATGGGAGTATAACACCCTGACTAGGAAAAAGTTACCAGCTACTTTGTCAGTTCATTGGCTACGAGAGTCACGTCGCCGGCACCCATTATCACTACGACCGTGTCTGGTTGTAGCTTGCCTTTTGCATATTCTACGACGGCTTCGTGGGATTCAAAGTATTGGGTATGTGGTACGCGTTCGAGCGTTTTGACTGCTAGCTCGCGGCTACTGACGCCGGTGGTGTTTTCTTCTCGGGCACCGTAGATTGGCAGGAAAAGAGCCTCGTCTACCCCGGCAAATGACTTGGCAAAGTCATCAAACAACGCCGCGGTGCGGGTAAAGGTGTGCGGCTTGAAAATAGTGATGAGTTTTTTGTCTGGGTAGATCTCACGTACCGCCTGGATAGTAACCCTGATTTCGGTTGGGTGATGGGCGTAGTCATCGTATACCTGCGCGCCATTGACCTCACCTTTATATTCAAAGCGCCGCCAGGTGCCCCGGAATTCTTGGAGAGCGTTAGCCGCGACACCTTTGTCGATCTTGGCGTAGGTTGCGACAGTACTGGCGGCGGCGGCGTTGAGGCGATTATGTACACCGGGTTGCTTGAGGGCGAGCTCTATATCAAACGCTTCCATGTAGTCGATTACCGAGACTTCAGCGGCGGCAATTACTGGTGCCAAGGCTGGGTCTTTGGTGTTGCAGATCAGGACCCCTGATTCTTGGATTTGTGATGCCAGCGTGGCAAACGCGCTTTGAACATCTTCCAAAGATTTGAAATAGTCGACGTGTTCGAGTTCGAGGTTGGTGATGACGAGCACTTCTGGTCGCAGTGAGAGAAAGTCGCGCTTGAATTCGCACGCTTCGACAATGGCGTACTTTGTTTTCCCCGCTCGGTAGTTGCTACCGGTCTTGGCTCGGAGCGATCCGACAATCGTGGTGGGGTCTTTTTCAGCTGCCTCAAAGATGTCGGTGATCATTGCCGTGGTGGTGGTTTTGCCATGACTGCCGGCAATAGCGATCAAGTAGTACGGATTCATCGCCAGACCAAGAGCATCAAAGTAGTTCATCATAGGAACCTTGAGCTTTTTGGCGGCGAGCATTTCTGGGTGGTCTGCAGCCATTGCTTCGGTATAGATCACGAGCTCGATATCGTCGGTAATATTGTCGGCTGCCTGGGGACACATAACTGTAATACCTTCACGTACGAGCGCTTTAGTTAGATCAGTCAGATCGCGATCAGAACCGCTGACAACCTTTTTTTCAGACAAAAAATGGCGCGACAAAGACGACATACCAATGCCGCCAATGCCAATAAAGTGGACGCGCTTGACCTGATTTAGGTTGATCTGACTTGTCATATGAGGAAGCGTAGCATACTATAAAAATTGGAACAGTTTGCAACTTATGAAGGAGTGGTATAGCATGCCGACATTTGAAAATATCGTCTGGGAGCATCAAGCTCCTGGTGGCAAAGTGTTGGTGTACGGTGCGCAACCGAGCATGACACACGACCAGTCCAGTGTTTTTAGGGCATTGGCTACTGCATCTAAAGACGGTGCTAATCCGCGCAAAATTGCGGTCCTGGCGCCAGCCAGCACCAGAAATGATGTTGGGTACCAGCTAATTAAAGCCCCCGAGTACTACTCTTCTGACAAGTTTGGTCGGCAAGAAGTTGATGGTGTCGTACTGACTGAATATAACAGTGCGGTTTGTATACCAACCGGGGACTGTGCGACGCTGGTTTTGATCCATCCTCAAAAGGTGGTAGCCGTCCATGCAGGTCGGGCTGGGCTAGAGTGTTTTTCTGGTAGCAATGCCTGCTCGGCCAATGTGGTCCACCATGCATATAGCTTTTTTAGCGCTAGGCAACGCACTGAGCTATGCGCATACATTATCTGCACAATAGGTCCTAAAGACTTTCGGCATGACGACGATTATGGTCAAAAGCTGGTACGGCCGTTTTTCGAAACGTACGGGGAGCGCGTGTTTGTGGGTGATCCAAGCCTTGGTATGCTGGATATGGTTAAACTTATCCGGTGCCAGTGCATTGGTTTTGGCACACCGCAAGAACAAGTGATCTGGGACGGCCTGGATACTTTTGGCAACCCAAACCTGGCCAGTCATCGTGAACAAACAGCGATGAAGGTACCTAGGACACAATATCAGCGCAACAAGATATTTGTGCACCACTTATAGCAAAGCGACCCACTGGGTCGCTTTTTTATTATGTAGACACCCATGATTGGGCAAGGCTTATTCCACAGCAAAGACTTGTATTGAGGATGACTCGAACTCCTCATCTTGCTGTTGTTAGGTCGCAGACACTATGCTTCGTCAGGGGGAGTATTGATGATTGGGTCGGTGGCGGTTAGGAAGGCGTCGTTGCGTTCGTATTCGTTTTTAAAGAGGCCAAACGAGGCGTAGCCGGGTGAGAATAAGAGGATGTCGCCGGGTTGGCCCCCGGCCAACCCGGCTGACACTGCCGCTTCGACTGAATCAACCAGACTGTAGTCAATTGTCGCCTCTGTCAGGGCGGCAGCTAGTCGATCAGTACCGGTACCCGGTAGCAAGAACACCTGTTTACAAAATTTCGGGATAGTGGCGAGCAGTTCGCTTGGGTCGATATTTTTGTCGGCACCACCGGCGATGAGGATGATATTCTTACCATCTGAATTACCAACGGCTTCGAGAGCGCGTACGGTCGCGATCGGCGTAGTAGCGTTGTTGTCGTTAAAAATCCCCACCCCGTCTGGTGCCCCGATGTATTGCAGACGTCCCTCTACCCCACCAAAACTCGCAAGCTGGGGAAATATTTCTTCGTCGGTAAGGCTCAGTGCGCGCAGCGCTGCTGTGGCGAGGGCGGCATTGAGTCGGTTGTGCTCACCGGGCATCGCGAGTAGACCATCGGCTGGGATATTTGAAGCATCTACTAGCACCACTTCTTGACCGAGGGTCGCCCCCGGCATTTCTTTGGCTTGTTCAAATACCTCTGGGGTAGTGATCAAGACCCCGCTCTCTTCTTGGTACTGGAAAATATTGGCCTTATCCGCAAAGTATCTTTGCATGGCTGCTTCTTTACTCACGCCTGGACCTTGGTAGTAGTTGAGGTGATCTTCCATAAAGTTGGTAAAGACCGCAATTTGGGGAGACATTTCTGCCCATTGCCATCCTTGTAGTTGCCAAGAATCAAGCTCCATCACACACAGCGAATCAGGCTCTACTTCATTAAGCAGTTGCAAGTTGGAGCGACCGCGGATATTGCCACCGAGCAAGACATGTTCTCCGGTTACTTGTGATAGCACGTGATGGATCATGTGGGTGACGGTACTTTTGCCGCGAGTACCAGTAACACCAATAATCGGAATACCAGACAGCTCGGCAAACCACGCGGCGGATTGTTTGAGTGGGACGCCAGCTAGCTTGGCGGCGGCGAGCTCGGGAGAATCAATTGGCGTACCGGCACCAACTAACACGTAATCGGCACTAATAAAATCCACCGTATCGTAGGGACCAAATTTAAAGGTGATGTTTGAATATTGCTTGAGTGCATCAACTGATGGTTGCATCACCTCGGCTGGTGCGTCGTCTACTACCAGCACCTGTGCGCCGGCTTCAGCTAGATAAGCCGCATCCCCCACCCCACGTCCAAGCAGGCCGATCCGCATGACGGTGATTTTTTTGCCGGCGAAATGGTCTGCGTAATTCATGTAGGTATCTTAGTAAAAAATGCTGGTAAAAGCTAGTGAAAAGACAGTTGGCCCACTGCATTGTCACTGATTCACAATGTTATAATTCGACTACAATGAAACACAGAACCAGTAAAAGATCCCTCGAAGCTTATAAAATATTTCCTTACGTAGCGTGGGTGCTGATATTTGGATTTGTCTTATTTGTCTACAACATAGTGACAGAACTACAAAACACCACCGCGCAGCTACAACAACAGACCAAAGCTTTGCAGCAGCAAGTCGCCGACAACTCTCCCACGGCCGACTTTGATAACTATAGTGAACAACGATACCAAACTGGCAGCGTTCAAGAATAATGAAATTTATACAATCGATATCTCTCAAGCAAATCGCATCGATTGCGCTGGTGGGCGTGATTTTTATAGCTGCAGTTTGGCTTAGCCAGTGGCTCAGTAACAGTTCTGAAACGGTCGCGCTAGTGGAGCGGTTTGGCTACCTTGGGCTAGTGGGGATTGGCATGATAGCTGGTCTTAATTTTATTATCCCGATTCCGGCAGCGACGTTTAGTGCACTCTATAGTGCCGCTGGGTTGGCCACAACCGGGATTATTGTGGCGCTGGCTGTGGGGACCTTGATAGCAGATATGATTGGTTTTTGGGTCGGGACCAAGCTCCGCCTATTACTGAGTGATTCGTACCCAACTATTACCAAGTATGCCAAACAGGTAGCGGCTGGTAGCAGCTGGTATATATTCATCTTTGTACTGCTCTATGCCGCGTTTGTACCTTTTCCTAACGAAGCGATTTTGATTCCCTTGGCAATTAGTGGGATTAAGTTTCGATACCTAATACTGCCACTAATTATCGGAAATATTCTGCACCAGACGATTCTCATCGTTGGTGTCGACACGCTTGGCCAAGCTTTGTTTTGATGCAAACAGATTGAACCGGTCAAGCACTGCAGTAATTGCAAACACCAGGGTTAATCCACTCATCACCAAAACATTGGAGACAAAGATGGCTCCACCAATGGTGGCCACAGCTAGCACCACTAACCCCGAGGTGAGCCACACTGCGCGGTTGCAGATCTGGTGTAGGGTGGTGCGAATCAATAGGATGGCTAGCGCGATACCAATTGCACCAACTAAACTAAACCAAAGAATCGCAGTGTCTGCACCGCCAGATAGCTGGAGCTTGTAGCCCACGGATACGCAGACAATACTTAGAAACAAAATTCCATGCGCGTGCAAGAATACAAATAAATTGTTGGGGCGCACATCGGCAAAGCGATCGTTATGTTCATAATACAACCACCACAGTGCAATCATCATACCCAGACCAGAAAACACGGTGACCAACTGTTGCAGCCCGAGACTAGTTGCAGTATTGGACAGCGCAACCACAATCATACTTTCACCAATGACGAGAATTAGAAACAACCCGAGCCGTTCGTGCAGGTGGTAGACATTGAGGTATCTTCTGGTATTTCCCCTACCGCGGGTTAATGGGATTAACACATCAATCGATAGGGCCATGAGCGCAAATACAAGATGGTACGGATCGATAGTAAGAGCTGAGACTACCCACAGTCCGGCAGCTATCAAGACCCCTTGTAGTAGGTTATACGTTGCAGGTCGGGTTTGTGGATGCAGGTAATACATCCGAGCGATCAAAAAAGCTTGCAAAAGCCTGACACCAGACAGCGCTAAAAAATATCCCACGTACTCGCCTGCAAAGACTGCTGGCATGGTCAAACTCATGACAAACACCGCCACCATCGTCAGCTGAATGAAGAGTTTGTCAGCGGTGGTTTCGGTTGGCTGCAGGTTGCGGTTGGCAGTAGTCACCCACCACGCCACAAAAACACTGTAACCGACAATACATATGTGTAGGTAGTCTGTCATCGTTTGATGGTTAGCAGCAGCCAAATACGTCAACTGTGCAATGAGGGCGACAAACGCTACGTCATAGAATAATTCGAGCCATGACGCTCGTTTGAAAACGTTATCCATAGAGATAAGTATATCTTACTAGGATAAAAAGTGAGACGACCGGGGAAAATACTATCCGTATTTTTCAGCTCGCGCGGATGAGGTGAATTGCTTAGCAAGAGAGGATGCCCTGGGGTATACGTAAAAACCGGCGTCCGCGCTCTAGGATTAACCTAGAAACTAAGGAGGTACGACTATAGTTTTGGAAATACTCTGGTGGTGCGAACCTATCCCCTTACAGGGGCCGTATACCTTTTGGTCTTTTTGTTCGCCAGCTCCAAAAATCCTCAAAAGCTTTTAAAACAGTTCCCCGAACTGTTTTAACCTTTCGAGTATCAGGAGTGTGACCTAATTTTTAATGACCAGAGGGAATGTAAAAATGGAAATGGCCCTTGTGGCCCTCTAGCCAACCCTATCACCTCGTAAACATCGGTGATTCGCTTCGCGACCGGGAAAAATACTATCCGTATTTTTCAGCTCGCGCGGATGAGGTGAATTGCTTAGCACAAGAGGATGCCCTGAGTTACACAGAAAATCCCGTCCTGTGTCCGCGCTCTAGGATTCGAACCTAGGACCTTTCGAGTATCAGTCGAATGCTCTAGCCAACTGAGCTAAGCGCGGACACAGGACGGGACAAACTTACTTCATCTCATCAAGTGGGCAGAACTATAGCAGATATGGGTGAAAATGAAAAGTAAAAAAAGCCGCGAACATGGTTTCGCGACCCTTAGAATTCAAAACCAAGGACGTCCGACTCCTAAGTTCAACGCAACGGTAATCATCACCAAGATAAATGCCGCGCCAACTACGGATAAAGTTTTAGGGTGTTTATCCGTCCAGGCATCAAGCCGGTCAAGCAGTGTTGGGTTGTGAATCTTACGCAAATTAGTGAGCGTTGTTTTGTTTTCATTGTCTGGGAACATAGCTACCTCGCCTACTGTGTGGTGGTATCCACCACTTCGATTAAATTAATAACACGATGTTTATAAAAAGTCAATTACGTTTTGCTAGGTACAAGCGGGTTATACTTTAGGGTATATGGGACTCGAACAATACATCATCGCTTTTGTCACTTTTGTAAATAATATCGTCATCCCCTTTTTAATGGGGTTGGCATTTTTGTTTTTTGTTATTAACGCCTTTCGGTTTTTTATTGTTGGTGGCGCCAATGCTGACAGCCAGGAGAAAGCTAAGTCACTGGCAGTATATGGCCTATTGGCGTTTGTGTTGATTATTGTGTTTTGGGGAATAGTGAGTTTACTTACCAGCTCACTGGGGCTACAGGCGCTTGGTGATCGGACTGAGGTATGTTCAGACTATGATCCGCTATGTAATGATGGCAACAGCTTTGACCAAGGACCAAGGACTAGACCTTCAATTGTGGGCCCAGCTGGTAATCCGACTAGTCAGGGGCCGACGACCAGAGCCTCGACTATCCCTGATCCACAAGACCCCGGACCAACTACGCGAGCGATTGTTACTAACGGAACCGACCTACTGGGTACCGGCGGCCCGAGAACTAGACCATCAATCATTGGAACTGCCGGTAACCCACAAGACCCCGGGCCAACTACACGCGCAGTAATCCAGACTACCCCAGGTAGAGTGACGGAGGAAATAGAAAATTTTGCCAGTACATTTAGCCCAACCGAGTACGGGAGCCGGCTCAACACGGTGGTGCAAGAATCGATCACCGCCTTAGCTGACCCGAACGCCAGTACAGACAATCGAGCGCAAGCAGCTGTACTACTTGAAACCAATGGGTATATTAATGAACAAGAATTAGCTAGTTATGTGAGTACTCTCAATACAGAGCGAACACAGCAAGAGCAGCCAGCGTTAGATATGACAGCCGTTCGCTCGAGCGCGCAAGAATTACCAGATTCTCTTATTGGGGAAATTCAGGAAACTCAAATTGCTTTACTTACGACCCTGGCAGAAAGCAACAGGCGTTGGTACGACGTACTGGGTGAACCAAACCAAAACGCTCAACAGGACGCCTTGACTCAGGTGGAAGAGCTATATAGCTATCCGGCTGATCCAGACCGTATTGCAGCCTTTGATATGCTGTTTACTGGTAATGAAGACATCAACCAAGATGAGCTTGCCATCGCCAGGAGTAGGATGATCGAAGAAATTAACGCCGAACGATTCTACGCTGGCTTTGGGCCAATCTCTAATTAGAAAAAGCCATAAAACAAAACACCCGCAGATGGCGGGTGTTTTGTTTTGTGTATTGAAAATTGATCATCGATATATTCTGCCCGGCTAAAGCCAGAATATACGATATTAATTCGCAATATGCCTTTCAGGCATTTGCTCATTGAATAGATTCACAGCGACATAAGAGTCACACTCTTTTGTCTTATCCTATAGGCTGGTCTTTCCCTAGTGTCTGATACCACTTCAGAGTGTTGAGTATCATTGCTCATTGTGTACTCGATCGAGATACACAATATCGACCAATTAGTTATCATTGCTCGTTTGTTACCAAACGTGCGACAACGTATCCAATTGGAATTAATCCACGACCAGCTTCCGCTAGCCGTGCCTTGTTACGACTTAGTCCTTGTTATCGAATTTACCGTAGTTCGCCGTAAAGACGACCTTCGGGCACTTCCGACTCCCCTGACTTGACGGGCGGTGAGTACAAGGCTCGGGAACGTATTCACCGTGACGTGCTGATTCACGATTACTAGCGATTCCGACTTCATGTGGGCGAGTTGCAGCCCACAATCCGAACTGAGGAATACTTTATCAGGATTTGCTCCACATTGCTGTATTGCGTCCCTTTGTATATCCCATTGTATCACGAGTGCAGCCCTAGGCATCAAGGGACATGCTGACCTGGCGTCATCCTCACCTTCCTCCCCCGTAAGGGGGCAGTCTCGCCTGACACTTGTAACAGGCAACGAGGGTTGCGTTCGTTTCCCCACTTAAGGGAACACTTCAAAGCACGAACTGACGACGGCCATGCATCACCTGTTATACACCCTCGAAGGCTTCTCCGGTTTCCCGGAGCGTGCAGTATAATATCTAGCCTAGGTAAGGTTTTTCGCTTATCGACGAATTAAGCCTCATGATCCACCGCTTGTGCGAGCCCCCGTCTATTCCTTTGAGTTTTAAGCTTGCGCTCGTACTACCCAGGCGGTCTGTTTAACGTGTTAACTTCGTCTCTGAGGGGGTCGATTCCCCCAAAAACCAACAGACAGCGTTTAGGGCATGGACTACTCGGGTATCTAATCCGATTCGCTACCCATGCTTTCGTGCCTCAGCGTCAAGATAGTACCAGTGAGCTGCCTTCGCATTTGGTATTCCCCTCGATATCAACGGATTTCACCCCTACACCGAGAGTTCTGCTCACCTCTTACTTCTTCTAGTGTTACCGTTTCGAATGCGATTCTGAGGTTGAGCCCCAGGATTTAACACCCGACTAATAACACCGCCTACGCACCCTTTACGCCCAGTGAATCCGGATAATGCTTGGGGCCTCTGTATTACCGCTCCTGCTGGCACAGAGTTGGGAGCCCCTTATTCATGAAGTAACGTCAATAAAATTCCTCCTTCATAAAAGGTGTTTACGCCCCTAAGGGCTTCATCCACCACGCGGCGTCGCTCCGTCAGACTTTCGTCCATTGCGGAAGATTCTCGACTGCAGCCTCCCGTAGGAGTATGGACCGTGTCGCAGTTCCATCGGTGGGGGTCAGGCTCTCACCTCCCCTATCCGTCGTAGCCTTGGTAAGCCGTTACCTTACCAACAAGCTGATAGACCGCGGGCCGTTCCTAGAGCGATAAATCTTTACCCCGAAGGGACTATCAAGTATTGTTCCGACTTTCGCCGGGTTATCCCTGACTCTAGGGTACGTACCCACGTGTTCCTACCTCGTCTGCCATGAATCTAAATTCATTCGACTTGCATGCCTCATCCACGCCGCCAGCATTCATCCTGAGCTAGGATCAAACTCTAATTTAAGACAGGTACTAGAAACCGAAGTTTCCATGTATCTGCGGTACCAAACATAATGCGCGTATTGTACTTCTTGGTCGCGCGTTTGATACCTATTTTCCTATTAGGATAAGACAAAAGAATAAATCTCTTGTCTTGGTTGCTCGCTTATTTCTGTGGAAGAAATAAGCGTTATTGCTGTGATGCATGTTGTCTAAATATAATCATTCGCTTCCAGCAATTTTCCTATGGAAGGAAAAATTGGGAAGTAAATTCATAATATGGTCTTCGACCATTTATTCATTCAACATACTATACCCGCACGTATGGGACGTACGAGTATATCTATTCAATTATCAAAATGCGCTGTCGCAGCTCGATGGTGAGTGCAGGATTCCTCCTTACAATCATGATTCCTCCGACCGACAGTGGCGCCATTATACAGACCTCAAATAAAATTGCAAGCGCTCTGCCTTTATATGTACCTTGGTGACAAAGTACCACTCCATTGTCCAGGAATTTGCTCTAGGAAATGAGCAAATTCGGACATAAGAAAACAATACCCCAGGGCACCATCTCTTGATTTTACAAATCAATTCACCTTGTAATCACTACCGTTCATTTGTTTACTTAATAATGCAAGCATCTGCTCTTGATACTTTATAGTACGTGAACGCGCGAATCCAAAAGTCTTGTTTAGACTGGAACAAAAGCGAATCTAGGTAGTATTTTTAATTATTACTTAACGAAACTCATGCTACTATTCAGCCAATGACACCAGGGGCTTTGATTCAAATATTTTATGAGTTTGCGCCGGTGGTGGCGTTTTTTGTAGCGGGGCAGCTTTTGTCTTTTTCGGGGGCGGTACTGGTGCTACTTGTCACCACGATAATAAGCATCTTGGTGGCGTGGCTGTACCATCGCCATTTGCCGGTGACTCCCCTGGCGTCTGGTGCGCTAGTACTGATCACCGCATCAATTACGCTGTACTTTGATACTCCTGACGCCATCATTCTGGCGGATACTATTTATTTCTGGGGACTAGCCGCTGCGATCGTCGCTGGCTTCTGGCGGAAGAAGCACCTGCTTGAACACATGTTTGATAAGACGTTTGCGATCACTAACCGCGGGTGGCGGGTGTTGTCTATGCGGTGGTTTTTCGTTTTGTTTGTAGCTGGGATCGCCAACGAATACGTACGGATTTTCTTTACTCCAGAATTCTGGATCGATTACCGCTTTACTAAAATATTGATTATTGCTGCATTTTCGTTTTACCAATTTACCCTCGCTCGCAAATACCGGATTGATGGTGAAGCAAACGCGTGGGGACTACGGATTAAAGCTCGAGATTAATTGGACTCAAAGTCAGCCTGGTACTGCTCCCGGAAGGCTTCGAGCTCGGCTTGCATGTCGGCCTGAATGTCTGCCTCTTTGAGCTGAAACTGGGTAGGTGTACTTTCGACTTCCATAGTAGCGCTAAATTCTTCGATGGCTGAATAGAAGAGTATTGGGAGACTAATCACCAAAACAAAGAACAGTACACCAACGCCAGCGTATATTTTGTACCAAACGGTTGGCTCAACTGTCTTTGCTGGCTTGTCTTTGAGAGATCGATAGATGGTGGTCATATAGAACGCAACCAACACTCCGACCAGACCTGACACCAATCCTTCAAGCACCGCTGCCACCAATAAGGCAGTGTCTTCTGACGCGACCGTCAAGACCAGTGAGGCAATGATTGTTGCTGGAATAAACAGCACAATCATAAATAAGAACATGACGAACAGCCGCCATAAAACCGACGCAAAATTCCCATACACTAACTGCCGACTACGCTGCAGCGCCGCCACACCTCGTATATCCTGGTCAACAAATACGTACTGTGAGAAGGCAATGTACACGGCTGCAATAATTCCCGGTATGATAAACAGTAAAAATCCGCCCATTACTACCAAAACACTAAGCAACGCCAACCAGATCCAGTCGAAAAACTTACCACCAGCCCAATTGATCCCCTCACGTACGGTTACTGTTTCGCCACCAGCTTGTTTGAGGGCAGCATAGATCACCGACACTTGTATCAGCACCGCAAACACCACCAGCCCAATCGATAGTACTACGTAGAGCGCAACCATCGGTAGTGATGAACTCAAAGTGGCAGTAGTGGTATTGAAGTACTCTAAAATTCCTATCGCAATTGACGGAACCGCCAGCCAGGCCACCAAATCTAGCCTACTCGTCATGGAATTCCAGGCCGTTGTAATGAGGTCACGGTTACGTGGTAATGGTGACTCTGTAGGTGCCGTTTCGGCTGAGGTTACTGCAGCGTAAATGGCCTCGATCGATTCATTATCATACCCAGCTGCTTGGAGCTCACTGGCGATCTGTTCCTTGGTGTGGCCAAGCGCAACACGTTCTTCTACTGCTTGTTTGAGTTCTGGTGACATGATGTTTATTTACAATGACTATCTGAAGTATACATTTAGCATAGCACAATTGAACGATCTTCTGCTGATAGTGTATGATATTGCACGTATGACCACACCTGAAACTATCGTAATGTCTGTCGGCGGATCGCTCATCGTACCAGATGGGATTGATACCGATTTTCTTTCTACATTAAAAGCTTTTATTACCGATCAAACGACCAACCATGGTCGTCGTTTTATTATAATTGCCGGTGGCGGACGCACTGCCCGCAACTACCAAGATGCCGCGGCCGCGGCCACAGAACTCACTTTCGATGACCTCGACTGGATGGGTATCCATGCCACGAGGCTTAATGGACATTTACTGCGGACCATTTTCCGTGACATTGCCCACCCCGAAATGATCACTAACCCAGATGATGTTCAAGACATCCCTGGTGCGCCAGCAGTGATTGTTGCTTCTGGCTATCGACCAGGTTGCTCGACTGATTTACGAGCGGTTCAGATCGCTCAGCTAGTTGGTGCGACCAAAGTAATCAACCTATCTAATATCGACTACGTCTACACCGCCGACCCTAAAACTGACCCAACAGCCACCAAAATTGAGAACAGCTCATGGGCTGAATTCCGTGCCCTGATTCCAGCTGAATGGGATCCGGGTATGTCGGCACCGTTTGACCCGATTGCGGCAGCTGCCGCAGACGCTGGCAATATCGAAGTTGCTATCATCAACGGTAATAAACCAGAAGCTCTGACCAGCTATCTAGCTGGAGAAGAATTTATCGGCACGCTGATCAAGTAGATAAAAAGAACTTGCAAAATAGAGTTGCAGATCAGTAGAACTAGACACACAAAACCAGCACATTACTCTTGCTATTATAGTGAATCTGTGGTAAAAGAAAAGCAGAGCCTATAGACAATCTTTAGGCAAAGCACTTCACATAACCTACAACTTTATAGACGCACGAGCGTCAGAAAGGACACAGCATGAAAATGCTTTTCACTGAACTGCGCATGATTGCGCTTATTCTGGCGCTAGCCTTCACAGGCCTTGCTCCAACCACTGTCACCGCGGCCGAAATCACGGTCGCCGATGACACCGTGATCACCACTGAGCTCGGCTCCTCTTGGGTGACCTTGCGGGTCACCGATGGTGCAGGCATTTCTGATGTCTGTACCGCTGGCTTTGCAGCTGGTTCTAGCTGGACTGAGTGTTACGAACAATTCGTTCCTCTCAACCAGGAAGCAGACCACCCGATGTACAAGGTGGCCGGTGATTCCAGGTGGCGTTTGTACGCCAACCAAGACTACATCGGCCCGCGACCAATTGAGGTCAATACACCGGCAGAAGCGGCCACCCTGGTTCGCCTAGGCGACCTGCTCGAACAAGCAACTCCAGACGAACTTAAGCAACTGCGCGAAGCAGTGGACGCCACTGGTGGGAACATCGCGCAGCTGTCTGACCGTCTTGATGCCTTTACAAAGCGTCTGGTTGACGTTGAAAACACCCTCGGGACCCAGGCTAAGCAAATCACAGACCTCACTCAGGCAAACGTAGCTCAAGATCAGCGTCTGGCTGACGTTGAAAATATCAACGGCACTCAAGCACAGAAACTCGACGACATCGATCAGTTCGTTGATCCGCTCATGGCTGAACTAGACGGCAAGACACTGACTGAATTCGTCGGTGATCTGATTCCTGAAACAGGTTCAACAGACGGTTCTGTGCCGTTGTCGTACTGGCTCGTTGGGCTTTTGGGGCTCGTTGGGCTTTTGGGGCTCATCGGTTTGAACAACAGGCGATCCAAGTCTGACAGCGAGCAATACCACACACAAACTGACTTCGATTCACTCAAAGGAAAGGTTGAGGATGGTGAGACAAAGCTGACCGCATTGGGAGAAAAAGTGGCTCAAATCGAGCCGCGTCTCGACCACAACGAAGTGGTGGCTGGTACCGCTTTAACCCTGGCCTCACCGCTAAGGTTTACCGAGACTAGCGACCTCAACAGCTTTAACCACGGAGCAACATCAGATTGGACCGCGGTAGACAACAAGACCAAGAAACACTACTTGATACCGTTCACCAAAACAGACGAGGGCTTACTCGAAGCGCCAATCTTACGTCGAGCCGGTCAAGGCGACTACGTGCAGCCCTTCAAGTTTCAGTCCGTCAAAAAGACTGAGGAACGACTTCGCTTGGCTCACGCTGACGGCAGGCTGGAGGAATGCTTGAAAAATAAAGCCAAAGCTGCCTAACTTTCAAACCAATCGTCGCGCCGCTCCAGTAGTGGCGCGACTACTAAACCAAAGGTATATCCACGCCAAACGTCCATCGTCCTGCAATTTCTCAGTTTGACCAGATTGCTCCACGATCCGCGTGTCCGCGTCCATAGATCTTTTCTACAACAACATTCTCCATATACACTCCTCAGTTTGACCAGTCTATATGTACAGAATGCCGCTCTTTACAAAGCCCCATTTGAGGGCTTTTGTGCTTTTTAGAGGCAGTAATATTCATCATCGCCAGTGTTCGCCTACTACAATGTGGCTCGTCCACTGCAAAAAACAACTCGGTATCATGTATGATACCGAGGTGAGTAATACGCAAGAAAAAATTGATCAGCTGGCCACGCGAGCCTATTCTCAAGCGCTATCGAATACTAGTCAGTCGGTTACCTCCCTACTAACTCGTAAAGAAAAAATCATGCTCGGGAGGCGCATACTAATAGCGCAAGCCATTGTGGCTGGCAAAACTCGTAGTGAGGTCATGGCACTGATGCAGATCAGTCCCAATACCTTTACCCAGATCAAACAATGGCTGAATTCTGAATTAACTGAATACGCCTCAGCTGACACTACCAGGTCAGCAATCGTTGTGACCACAAATGAGTCGATACACGCATTTTCATACAAACATATAAAACAAAGGTATCCGGGTCATTTTTTGTTGTTTTCTTTAACCGAAGAGCTTTTTAAGCTAGCTAAAAAATAAATCGGTACCATATATGATACCGAGTTATTTTAGGAGTTTTCCGTGTGGGTGTTAAGCCATCCCTCTACTTTTGCATGCAGTTCTTCGAGCGTGCCGTCGTTCATTATTGTGTGGTCTGCGGCCTTCATGACAGCTACTTTATTTTGTTCAGCGGTATTGCGACTCTCTGATTCAGCGGCTTCTTGTGCAGTGAATTCAGCAAACGTGATTCGGTCTGTTTCTGAACCACGGCTATAAATGCGCTGATAGCGAAGCTGCTCGTCTGCATCTACTGCAACCAAGCACCCTCCTTTTTCTTGAAGTAACTGTACTTCCTCAACCGTTCGAATTGACTCTATTATAAAATCATTCACGCCGGTTGCTGCCGCTGTTTCGATTGCAGTCTTTACCATAACAGCCCCACCATGCTCGGCTCGCATAGCATTACCAATCAACTTCATATGTGGACGATGCACTTCTAGACCTCGCTTCTCTATTTCTGCGGTAATTAAAGATCGCACAGAATAATGTGTGAATCCTTTAGTTTTCAGGTATTCAACCACAGCTCCCTTTCCAGCACCGTCAGTCCCAGTGATCCCAATGATCATAACTAGATGACTTTAGTAGTTTGGACTGAATCAACGTCGACTCCGCGCCATTTGGCGTAAGCGACCACCAGTGGGCTAGCGACAAAGATCGACGAGTACGTACCAGCGATGACTCCGGCCAGTAGAACCAAAGCAAAGGTCTGGGTTATGTCGCCACCAATGAAATACAAGGCAGTTAGCGACACGATCGTCGTCAAGGACGTATTGATTGAGCGTGCGAGCGATTGTGAGACCGCAGTCTCCACTAGCTCAACATACGGTTTATTTAAAGTGTAGGTAACATCGGCCATTACGACACCTGCTTCCTCGCGTTCGACGCGGTGTTCGGTTCGGTTAGCGACCAATTGCTCACGGACGCGGTCGAAGATCACGATAGTGTCGTTGACCGAGTACCCCAGCACAGCTAGTAAGGCCATGACGAACAGCACGTCAATTTCGGCTCCTAGAAATAGACCCAAGAGACTCATGACAGCGGTTGGTACTAAAATGTCATGCATCAATACAAGAATCGTAATCCCACCATAGGTCCACGACCGGACCGGAGTACCAATCCCGGCAAACGCGTAGGCAACGTATAAAATAATCACTAGTAGAACTGCGGCGATTGCCCACACGGCTTTATCACGAAGCTCTTGGCCGATCACGGGACCAATTGAGGTAAAGCGGCTAATCTGTCCTTCTGAACCAAGATTTGTAACAGCGTCGCTGAGGTTGACGCGCTCAGATTCCGACAAATCACGAGTTCGGATGAGGTACGCACTATTACCAGATTCGTCTATTGATTCACGTACTGATGAGCCCTCAAACGCCAGCTCAGTCACAACCTGCTCGACCGCAGCCTTGTCTGGAGCAACACTATAAGAGACTTCAGTGAGTGAGCCACCGGTAAAATCAATGCCAACCTTGACCCCAAACGTCGCGATGATTCCGACCGACACCACAACAATAACGGCTGCGATTGAGAGAAATATTTTTCTGTTTGCAATGACATTCACCCTGTTAGAAATAACGGATTTGTTACTCACTTGTGACGAATGTTCACTTGTATTTATATTTTGAGAATTTCTAACAGGGTTCATACGCTTATTTACTGAGACCGTTACCGAATAATTTTGCCAGTAAGGTGCCTGATTTTTTCTCTACGTCAGGTAGTGTCACGAGCAGAGTTCGCGTAACCACCAGTGCTGAGAGCATCGAGACAATCACTCCTAGGCCAAACACCAAAGCAAATCCTTTCACTAAGCTAGTACCAAACCAAAAGAGAATAATCGCAGACAGTAAACTAGTGATATTACCGTCACGAATCGCGCTCCAGGCGCGGGCGAATCCATCACGAGCAGCTGCTCGGCTGCTGGCACCAGCCCGGTACTCTTCTTTCATGCGTTCAAAGACCAACACATTAGCATCAACTGCCATACCAAGTGACAAGATAAATCCTGCCAAACCGGCAGCAGTGAGTGTGACCGGGATGTACTGGAAGAGCGCCAGCATAATAGTGATGTACGAAATGAGCGCCACTCCAGCCACCAGTCCTGGTAGTCGGTACCACAGCATCATAAACAAAATCACTAACCCGAATCCGATCATGCCGGCTCGCACACCCTTTTGGAGTACTTCTTCACCGAGTGATGCCCCGATGGTTTGAGTACTTTGCAACTCGATTGGGACCGGCAGTGCACCAAAGTTGAGGTTCTGCGCTAGGTCTCGTGCTTCGTCTGGGGTAAAGCCGCCAGAGATGATAGCGGTACCGCCCGCGATGGCTTCGTTAATATTTGGGGCCGACAAAAGCTCTCCATCAAGGAAAATGCCCAGCTGATTGCCAACGTTAGCGCGGGTGATGTCTTCAAACAAATCACCTCCTTCAGCTGTAAAGCGGACTGAGACCAGTGGTTCATTGGAGAGTTGACCACCACTACCGCCAGCAAATTCAAGCGCAGCTGATTCTAGATAGCGACCGGTTAGACCAGTATCAGTAAATGGTGGCTCATCGCTTACCAGCACGCCATTAATTCGAACGTTGCCAATTTCTGCTGCACTACTAGTACCGCTTGAGCTGGCCAGTGAATTGAGACTGCTTAATGTTGCTTGCTGCTGCGCGTCTAACTCGGCATCATACAATTTAAATTCCAGTGTCGGAGTGCTGCCGATTTCGGCAATTGCGGAACTAACATCGGTCACCCCTGGCAGCTCTACGATTAATCGTTCGATTGGTTCATCGGTCACAAAACTGCTCTGTTCTAGGTAGACTACGTTTTCTTCGACCCCAAGCCGGTTGACTCGACGTTCAATCACGTCACGCAGGACACTCATGAGCTCTGGTACTTCGGCTGAGTCTACGTTAGAAACGTCGGCTTCGTACACCAAGTGTGATCCCCCAGCCAGATCAAGTCCCAACTTAAATGGATGAGAGGTAGTTGGGTCAATTACAGGCGTGTACACAACCCAAGCTACCCATCCCATGAGTACTAATACAACGGTTGCACGAAAGAGTCGTAGAAACGACTGAGTGCTAGCTTTTGGTTCGTTCGATTCAGACATAATTCAAGTGTATTTATATCATGCGAGACATTGTGACGCTATGCCTGAGCAAGCTGCACAACATTTTTTAGTAAATACGCAATTGTGATTGGGCCGATGCCTCCTGGTACTGGGGTGAGTAATGCCGCTACAGATTCGGTGTCTGGATGCACATCACCTACTAACACTCCGCCATCTTCGCTGGTACCAGCGTCAAACAAAACTACTCCCTCTTGAACCATATCAGGCTTGATGAAATGTGACTGACCGATGCCACTGATGATGATATCAGCTGTTTTGAGGGAAGACTGATCGAGTGTACCGTCCTCGTATACGCGGACGCGGGCACCGCGCTTGCGGGCATAGCGCGCCGCAGGTTTTCCGACGAGTGTTCCTTGCCCCAGGACCACGACACGTTTATTTTTCCACTCTACTTCATGCAATTTGGAAATCTCATCGATAGCACCAACCACTGGTGGCAGTACTCGGTCGCGTTTTTCTCCATACGCAAAAACGTCTGGATCTTTGTCGATTGGTACGGCTTTGAGGACGAGCTCCTTATCAACATGCTCTGGAAGTGGTAGTTGTACCACTACTCCGTCAGTTTCTTGAGCACTGCTGTAGACTGCGTTTGTAACTTGTTCGGTGGTTGATTCAGCAGGGAGTTCTAGTATATGGAGAGTGACACCAACGGCAGCCGCACGTTTTTTCTTCATTTCAAGGTATTTTTTAGTCTCGAAATTAGGAGCACAGGTAACAGCCGTCATGGTGACAGGACGCCCAATAGCCTCGACATCGGCTTTGACCTGATCGAGTATTTCTGCAGCAATTGCTTTTCCATCGACTAACATAGGTGGGAGTGTAGCATAAAAAGACCTTAGGAGTAGTCATTAACTCAGAAACTTAAGTCTGTTACGGTGGCGAATGCTTTACGCCTTTGGTCGCTTCAATTCATCAGGCACGCATGATTCGTAGCGGCCGTCTGTATACCGGAAGGCGTCTTTGGATGTGTACTGGCACTCGTATATCTGCGCGAGTTTAAGACCACTCATTACCACTGGGTATGAGTAAAACCGCCATGAACCAGGACAGGTTGGAATGCGACCGCGTGTGGTGTGCCAGAAAAACCAAAACGCAAAGCGGGCCATCCACGGTTGAATCGGTAGGATTTTCTTGTCTACGGCGGCAGCCATATCTGATGCGAGGACTGGCTCACTCACTGGGGTGATGTTAAATGCGCTGTAGTCCCAGGCGTAGGTATCAAATGACAACGTAGTAACAATGTCGTTCACATCATCCTCGTGGATGAACTGTCGCACCCAGCCTTTTGTCGCTGGGACAAAAGAGGTCAACGTAGTGATGACGCGATTGATGAATCCACCCTTGAGGTTACCTTGTAAGGCTGATTGCAAACCAAACCGAATCCGCATATAACGACCGCGAGGGCCAGTAATCGCCGCCGGACGGACGATCGAGACTTGCGGTACCGCCTTACCAGCGGCTTTAGCTTCATCAAACTTGGTTTTAAGAAGTTCTTCGGTGACCTTTTTTTCTTTGGCGTAAATATAATCGTCGTCGCGGAAGCCTTCAGCTTCGGTAAAGAGATGCTCCAAACGGTTGTCAGCTCGCGCTGAATATGACGATGCGGTTGAGAAATAAATTAAGCGGTTGACTGAGTCGGTCGCGAGAGCAAAGTCAAAGACTTTGCCTGAACCGTCCACGTTCCAGCGCCACTGCTCATCAGCCTGACCGTACATCGCACGAATCTGCCACGCGGTGTGGATCACCACGTCTGGGTTATGCGCGGCCACCATTTCTTGCCAGCCGTCATCCGCCATGTTGTGTTGAATATATGTGACCTTAGGAATGGTGGCACACCACTCCCCTTGTGGCTCTTTATCAAGGGCGATAATAGACGAGACATCATCTCGCTTACTTAGCTGGTCGCAGAGCATCTCACCCACGTATCCAATACCAATAATACAAATAGTTTTGCCCGTAGTTGTGTCCATAATTGCCGGTTAGTATACCAAACAATTAAACAAACACGGAACCGATATCGTTACACTATTTACCGCGGCAGCTTGATCTTGATCCCAAAGCGACTAAGCACGGTCTTGAGCGTCCGCAACGCAACTGCTACGTCGAGCATGAGGGAACGGTTTTTGACGTAGTACAGATCGTAGGAGAGGCGTTCTTTGGACTCTTGGAGCGACTGCGGACTGATGTTGTTCCCCATGTACTGCTGGTGGGTCTGGGCCCAGCCGGTCACACCAGGCTTGGCAAAGTTGCGCACGTTGTAATACGGGATCTCAGCGGCGAGGCGCTCGCCCAGACCCTTGATGTCGTTGCGGGGACCAATGAGTGACATATCCCCTTTGAGGATCGTCCAGACCTGCGGGATTTCATCGATACTTAACTTCCGTAACACATTACCAACCTTGGTCACTGTATTCCCTTCGGCAGCATCTTCGTTGGTCCAGGTGGCGCTGGCGCTGCGGTTTTCGGTCATGGTGCGGATTTTATACACCGTCACTGGTTTGTTAAACCGACCAATGCGTTCTTGGGAAATAAACAACGGCCCCTGCCCTTCTATCCGCATAGCGGTATACACCAACGGTAGCAAAAGAATAAAAACCAACCCCAGCACCAAACTGCCAACTACATCAATCACTCGCTTGAGTACGTCATAAGACAGACTCTTTGACTGGGAGACATGAGAAATAAACCAATCGTAGCGCAAGGCAGAAAGTGGTACTTTATCAAACGTATCTTCGTAGACTTTATAAAAATCAAGAAACGTCAGCTTGAAGGTAATGTATGAAAGATCGAAAATCTTTGGTAGTACTGATTCAATATAGCCACCGTTTGGATTGGCGACGATGATGGTGATGTTTTCTCGCTCGATGAGGGCGAGTAATTTTTTATCAAAATCTGGTGTAGCGGTAGCGGTGGCTTCGTCAACAATCCGGACGAAGCTGTAATTGTAGCGGTCGTTGTTGTTTATCTCATCTACCAACTCGATGGCTTCGGCCCCGTCAGCAATCAAGATGGCTTTGTGTTCGGTGCGGGGTGAAATTTTATTAAACAGCACCATGCGCCACCAGGTGATGAGCGCTACTGAAACTAAGAGGTAGATGACCAGGTTTGTCTTGGGGGCGATCGAGAACGGAATCACAACGAACAGTAGCGACGCGACCAAAATGTTGACGACCTGCGTATTGAGGATTCGACTGAACAAGAGCGACTTGAGAAATACCGTGTGCTTGTCGTACAAGCCTGCCATATAGAAAATGAGTAGCCACAGTGACGAGAGTAGCAGAAACGGACCAAAGTGATTGATTAGCAACTCGGTTGAAGGAATTGCCACGTAGCGTACCAAGAGTGTCAACCACAAAGAAACCATGAATACAACGATATCACCGCTGACCAGTACTAGTAATTCTCTTGAGCGTTCCCCCATAGCTGTTGGTTGGTTGAATTATCGTACGCAATAACAGTAGAAAAAGCAATGAATGAAGCAACGAGCGTAGCGACTGTGCTGAATTTATGTCTCAATTCTGGCTTTAGGCCCAGACAGAATTGCTAGACCTGTAAGTTAAGGTATTCTTACTAAAAGCCTATGACAAACCCAACCCGAACGAAAATATTGTTTCTAATCACTAAGTTGAATTGGGGAGAAAACAAGCACGGCTGCTTGTTTTCTCCGGTTCATAGCTCAGCTATGAACCAGTCGTTGTGGAGCAAAGCGGAACAGACTGTAGGAGGTCCGCCCCGGTTACTCAGCAACTCACTGTAATTTATTCGTTATGAATACGATACCTACAAAAAAGAAAATATTGTTTCTAATCACTAAGAGTAACTGGGGCGGCGCACAGCGTTACGTATTTGATGTAGCGTCCTCACTTGATCCGGCTGTGTACGAACCGGTTGTGATACTCGGTGGAACGGGCGAATTGCGAGACAAATTAGCAACGGAAGGTATTCGTACTATCACCTTACACTCACTACAACGAGATATTTCCCTAACCAAAGAACTACGGTTCTTTACCAAACTGTACAAAATTGTGCGCAATGAAGATCCAGACGTACTGCACGTTAACAGCTCAAAAGCTGGCGGCGTGGGATGTTTTGTCGGTCGGTTGCTAGGAGTACGTCGAGTGATATTTACCTCCCATGGGTGGGCCTTTAATGAGGATCGACCAGGCTGGCAAAAATGTATTATAAAATATTTCCACTGGCTGACGGTACTACTTTCACACCAAACTATCGCTGTTTCAAACGCAATTGTGAGTCAGATGGATTGGCCGCTCGCACAGAGGCGCATGGTGGTAATCAATCCGGGACGAACCGTTCCTGAGTTTGAAAATAGGCTAGCTGCCCGGACCAGCATTGCTCTACAACACCCTCCCCTATCTCCATATACGGCTGATGTGTGGCTGTGTATCTTGGCTGAGCTGCACCCGATCAAGCAGCACCAGATGCTGTTTTCGGTCATAGATTCAGTCGTGCAAGATTTTAGAAATGTGCGGCTGGTATGTATCGGCGATGGTGAACTACGCTCACAATTAGAAGCTGATATCAAGGAACGCCGACTCGAGCAGCACATATTTTTAGTTGGTCATGTTCATGAGGCTGCGAGCACGCTTAAGGCGGCGGACATGTTTATCCTGCCGTCTAAGTCTGAATCCTATGGTTATGTGCTGCATGAAGCTGGTCTGGCTCGAGTACCAATATTGGCCTCGGACGTAGGAGGGATTACTGACATCATCTCTGATACCAGCGAAGGTACACTCATTGATCCTACCGATCCAAAGGCACTGGAAGCTGCACTGCGTGACTTTTTGCGGACGCCGCACACCTACAATGAAAAAACCAAGAAGCTCCAAGACAAACTAGCCGCCCGAACTGTGGCAACGATGACAGAACAAACTATAGCGGTATACAACGCCAACTAACCAAGCGAAGTTTCAGCAAACCGATCACGCGAGATTGTACGGTAGCGGCGCATCCCCATTACCATCCCCAGGGCAGTAAACTCGGTCAGGAGGTGCGATCCACCATAGCTTAAAAACGGCACCGTGGTGCCAGTCACTGGAAGCAAGCCGATGTTCATTCCGATATGGACAAAAAAGTGTGCAATAAATAAGAACGCCACCCCAACAGCAAACAGTCGCTCAAAGTTGGTGTCTGCCTCTGACGCATGGATCAACAGACGCCAGATCACCAGTGCAAATAGTGTAAACAGCATCACCACCCCGGCCAACCCCCACTCCTCAGAATAGGCAGCAAAAATAAAGTCAGTTTCGTACTCGGGCAAGAACTGGAATTTCGACTGGGTACCATAGCCAATTCCTCGTCCCAGCAACTGTCCAGAACCAACCGCAATAGTGGATTGGTAGGCGTTATACCCAGCGCCTTGGATATCAGCTAGTGGATCGAGAAAGGTCGCGATTCGGTCTTTTTGATAATCAAAAAACACAAACTGCCACATCAATCCAAACACAGTAGCGCCAATCACAAACACGGTCAGCAAGTGGCGCAGCTTGATCCCCGCCACCAAAATCATCCCCAACCACACAAAGAACAAAATGATCGCCGATCCAAAGTCAGGCTGGATAAACACCAACCCAAAAATCAACAAGGCGTAGACACCCGAGACAACAATATGACGAAAATCTCCGATCAGCTCGTGGCGCTTAGCAAAGTATTTGGCCAGTACCACAATCAACACCAGCTTGGCCGGGTCAGATGGCTGCAAGGAAAATAACCCGAGGTCGAACCGACTTTGTGCACCAAGAGTAACTTCTCCGATAAACAACACTAAGATCAGTAAGCTAATGATGGCTAGATACCCCAGAAAGGCGGTATTGCCCGTACGTAAAAACCGATAGTCCGGAACCATCGCCGCCAGGAGTCCAACTATAGCCAGTCCAATCCAGATAATCTGCCGTTCAAAAAATATATTTTCGCCGGAGTGAGTATACATCGTAATCAGCCCGAGCAGAGATAGTAAAAAAGCACCGGAAAACAGCCAGCCATCAAATCCCCGAAATAGCGTTAAAAATCCCTGCATGTCCCTATTGTGCCTTGTTTAACGTAGGGGTGCAAAATTGGTCTCGGTTTTGGCGATAACTTCGATTTTGGTTGGGCCAACTTCACACAATGACGCGGTGATTTCGGCGTAAATAGTAGCCAAATCACTACGAGATGGTGCCAGATAGGCATTGGCCGAGTTACTGGCGATACTGCGAACAAAGGTCTGATCAACTTGCTCCCCGAGGCCAATGACGTAGACATCAGCGCCACTAAGGGCCAGGTCACGCGCAGCAGCCTCTGCTAATCCAATCGCATCCACATCGCCCTCAGCGGTCGGGAGACCATCAGTCAAAAGTACCAAGGCTCGGCGGGCGTTGACGCTATGCCGCTGCGAACCAAGCTCGGCGGCGGCGGCTTGTAGGGCGGCGGCGGTGTTGGTGTATCCAGTTTCAGAGGCGGCAGCAATCGTGAGCCCGTCAACTACGCTACTGACACTAGCATGATCGCTAGTGAGTATTTGGGCGGTTGACGCTTCGGTCGCAAAGGTAACCACGCCGACTTTGTCTTCTGGATTAAGATTCCCCACAAAAGCACTGGCAGCTGCCAAGGCATCGGTAATTGGTTGTGGCGGATTAGCCTGGTCATTATTCATACTTCCAGACAGGTCAATCCCGAGCATGACACTGGTTGGGATTGAACAGCTGCGGACAGTTTTGGCAATCGAATTTGGCCAGGTGAATTGAATATCAGTAGTGGAGCGCGGCGCAAACGATTCAACAAAGGTCTCTGAAGCCGTCACTGCTTTACCAACATCATTAAAGATAGTTGCGACCACTTCGACGTTTTGGGCTTCAGTCAGGGCGGTGTTTTCTAGGCGCACATCGAGTGATGGCCGGACATCAATATTTTGTAGGTCAATGTCGATGGTTCTAAATTGCTCGCTGCCGACCATAGCTGGGATCCAGACCTCTGGCGGCTCTATCACGAGCTTGGTGTCGGTGATTTCTTGACCATCGGTAAAGATGCGCCCTTCAAAGATTGGATACGAGCTGTTGGGGGGTAATACCGTTGTGCCCGAACGTTCGGCGACCACATTTGCACCATTGAATAAGGTGAAGGTGTAGCGGAGCTCAGGTGTCGCCGCGACAGCATTGCGGTTTTCGATATAGGCTGCGGCGTTGTATTGTCCAGGAGTGATCTCAAAACTCTCTGCCCAGACGATGTTAGGTTGCATCACTGAACTGGCAGCTAGTCGCACACACGAACCACCAGCATCAATCTCGACTTCATCACCATTAAGTACTCCGTCAAAACAGTTCGCAGGCTGGTAGAAGTTAGTAAAGTAAATCAGCAGTCCAACCGCGATCCAAAAACTAGCAAAGCCAGAGCCATAAAATATCCGGCGCCACATCGCCCACGGTCGAAAGGTATCCATTAGGTAGTATTGTACCAAACAAAAAACCGCCTGCAGAGCATAGCGGTAACATAACTGAGGGTGCAGATTTGCTATGAGCAAA
>Ga0129324_10000404_pt1 | contig 32046 bp, 37 predicted proteins | sample CPBDNA_7_FD_96879 | JGI IMG/M metagenome (GOLD analysis project Ga0129324, IMG submission 96879) | Freshwater to marine salinity gradient microbial communities from Chesapeake Bay, USA - CPBay_Spr_15_0.2_DNA | ecosystem: Environmental > Aquatic > Marine > Coastal | place: USA: Chesapeake Bay...
CGAGAAGCTCGGAAGGACGCTCGAGACGAATAGGTTGCACGTTGTCCTCCAGTAGTATAGAAGTGGTCAACAAATGGAGGACAAGTATGGCCCGTAAAAAGATGAAAGAAAAAGAGAAGCAGCAATTTCAGAATGTCGGTCTGATTAAAGAGGACCACGAGTTGCTTCGGAAGATCTCTAATAAAGAACAGAGGTCCATGGCTCGACAGCTTTCGGTATTGATTCGAAAGGCTGTTGCTGAAATGGAAGAGAGCTGATACTATTTGACCACTGCTCAGGACCCACTCCTGCGGTCCCCCTAACTAGCCCCGACTGTGTCGGGGTTATTTTTTTGCCTCGTTGGCTTTTCGTTTTTTCCCTGCGATCTGGTAGTCTTTTTCTTTGGAGTACCCACGGATCTGCGTGACGGTGGTGTATGATTTGTTCATGCCTTTGAGCAGGGCTTTTGCCACGTCATCCTCGAGCCCTGTTTGCTCGGCAAGGACCTTGGCCCCTGTATCGAGGGTCCTTAGTCCTTTTTTGTAGTCTACCATTGTTTCGATTATTTCATCGTGGGTTTTAGACTGAGCCATTCTCTTGCCTGTTCTCCTAATACTTTGGCCCCGATATCGATCTTGGACCGTAGGGCTTTAACGATACGTTCGTCGATGCTGCCTTCACAGATCAGATCGATGTAGGTTACGTTGTTCTTTTGACCGATCCGATGTGCGCGGTCCTCTGATTGGATGCGCGTCTCGAGGTTAAAGTCATTGGCATAGTAGACCACAAGGTTTGCTTCGGTCAACGTCAGTCCGTACCCTGCGGTTGCGGGGTTGCCTACGAAGAACCGAAGGGGGTGGTCTGGGTCTTGGAAGTTCTTGACGATGTTGTTGCGGTCATCGTCGGTTGTGTCTCCAAAGTATGATGCTGCGCAACCCGCTCCAAACTTCTCGTTCAGCATGGCTGTGATCTGTTGGATGTCGTACCGGAAGCGAGACCAGATGATAGCTTTGCCTCTGTGCTCGTCCATGATTTCGGTCAGCGCGTCCATTCGTTTGGAAGGGAAGTACAACATCTCGTCGTCGTCCGTCTTCAGGTGCCCTGACATAATCTGTTGGAGCCGTAGCATCTGTGTGATCACAGCGGGTGCGGTGACCAGTTGGTGGTCCTCCAGTAGAACCATTGCGTGGCGTCGAATGTCTTCGTACATTTTAGATTGTTCTTTCGTCATGCCAACGTATCGAGCAGTGTAGATCTTCTCGGGAAGGTCGAGGCAATCTTTTTTCAGCACTCGGAAAGAAAACGTATCTATTTTCTGGGTCAGTTCGTCTAGGTTTTTGAAGCCGACGATCTGCTGGAACGCTGCCTGCCCCATGGTTTTACGTTGCACCACGGCGTATCTTCCTTGGAACGCGTAGTACGAATCAAAACCCAAGAGCCCAGGGCGGAGGAACTCGCACTGCGAATAGATATCCATGGGTGTCTTGGTGATTGGAGAACCTGTGAGCAGGCGACGATACTTGAATCCTGCTGCGATCTTCATGAGGGCCTTGGTCCGCTTGGCCTTGTGGTTTTTTATCGTGGTGCTTTCATCGATGGCGATTAGTCCGTGGCTACCAAACCTCTGAGCCATCCACTTCCCTGCCGTCTGTCCTTTGACCGAGGAGAAAGACTCTACGTTTATGACGAAGATTGTCAGACCGTCGAACTTGTCTTGAACTGATTGCATCTCTTCCGTTTGTTTTTTGTTGGGTGATGCGACCCACCGAATCACTCGATGCGGGACATCATCAGACATATGCTCGGGGATTTCTTTGGCGACCCAGTTACGATACACACCTTTGGGTGCGATGACCAAGGCAAAGTCAATCTGCCCTGCTTGGTACAACATGCCCATGTTATCGATCAGAACCTTTGACTTACCTGTCCCCATCTCCATGAACAGACCAAACTCGGGGTCGTTCCACCCATACTCGAGCGCATCTTTCTGATGGTTAAACGGAGGAAGTTTATATTTGTAGTTGACATCCATCACATATCTCCACTATTGTCTTCAATGTGGATAGCACGAGGCTTCCACTTAAATCAACCCTGAAGAGGAAAAACTTATGACAGACATATTTGAAGACTACTTCGACGAATCAGAGGCGCTCGCGTCTATTGATACTGGGACTGGTAAACAGCTCAGTCAACTGGTTCGAACACTGCGTGACGTGGAAACAAAGATCAGCGAAGCGGAGGACTATATCAAAACCTTAAAGCAAGAGAAGCACAAGCTCTCGGTCGAGAACATCCCAGCCTTGATGGATGAGATGGGGGTCGAGCGTCTTGACGTTGACGGCTCGGTCGTCGAGCGCAAGATGATTGTGGCTGCTTCGATACCCAACGATCGCAAGGACGAGGCTTTGGGTTGGCTGCGAGACAACAACTTGGATGACATCATTAAGAACGACATCACAGTTTCATTTGGTAAGGGCGAAGACAATGTTGCGGGGGACGTGATTGGACTCCTTAAAGATCGAGGGTTTGATCCACAGACTAAGACACATGTACATCCGTCCACACTGAAAGCGTTTGTGAAAGAACGCGTGACGGAAGGTAAACCGATTGATCTCGATATGTTCGGGGCATTCATTTCAAATACAGCACAGATTCGGAGGAAAGCGTGATGGGCGCAGTAGTTAAGAAAAAAAGTGCAGAGTTAAGCACAGATGTAATGGACGACATCCTAGAGTTTGCGGGGGTGGGAGCAACGTTCGACAGTAGCGAGATGCAGATTCCATTTGTCCGTATCCTGCAAGCGATGTCCCCTCAGTTAAAAAAGCGTGAGGCTCAATACATCGAAGGGTCAGAGCAGGGCGACATGTTCAACAACGTGACCATGGAGTTGTTCACAGGAGAGCAGGGCATCAACGTGATTCCCTGTTACCAGACAACTAAGTACCTAGAGTTTGTACCTCGTGATCAAGGGGGCGGGTTTCAGGGAGAGATTCCAACGGACGATCCTGTGCTTACGAAGACTACGCGCAGCGGGGCCAAAGAGATCCTGCCTAACGGCAACGAGTTGGTTAAGTCAGACCAGCACTTCTGTTTGATCGTTGGAGAGGACGGCATTACTCAACCTGTTGTTGTTGACATGAAGTCCAGTCAGTTGAAGGTCAGCCGTCGTTGGAAGACCCAGATTGCAATGCAGAAGATCAAGCACCCGAAGACAGGGCAGATGATCTTGCCGCCTCTTTTCGCAACTCAGTGGAAGTTTACCACTGTTGAAGAGAGCAATGACCAAGGATCGTGGTTCAACTACGCGATTGAAAAGGTAGGTCTGGTACAGGACCGCGATCTAATGCTCGAAGCCAAAGCCTTCCGTGACAGTGTTGCGGCTGGCGAAGTGAAAGCTGCACCAGAGGAGGGGGATCCCAAACACTCTTCTCAACAGGGGTCCTCTACACAGGACCAGGACGACGAAATCCCGTTCTAGCAGCCTCGGGGGGGCGGGTGTTGCAGGCCGTCCCCCAACTTCATTTGGGAGCAGTAAATGTCACAATCTAAAAAGCTGCTTGCCGCGTTTGCCGGGGCCAAGAATGCTCACGGCACGACATCCGTAGGTCGGATAGGTCGGAACGGTAAGGCAGACTCAAAGAGTAAGATCATACGCGAGCCGTTGACCGAGGAGCTAGTTCAGGCTCACATCGATGGCAAGCAGGGGGTTGGCGCTATTCCGATCAATGAAGAGAACCAATGTAAGTTTGGTGCTATTGATATTGATGTGTACGACCTGAACCAGAAAGAGTTGCAGGACAAGATCCAGAAGCTCAAGCTGCCGTTGCTACAGTGCCGATCTAAGTCGGGCGGTGCACACCTGTATTTGTTTCTCAAGGAGTGGGAGCAGGCAGCGGTGGTCCGAGAGTACCTGACCGAGATGTCTATTATGCTGGGCCACAGCGGTGTCGAGATATTCCCGAAGCAGGACAGGATTATTGTTGAGCGCGGGGACGTCGGTAACTTTATTAACATGCCATACTTCGATGCGGAAATGCCTCAACGTTTTTGTTATGATGCAAAGGCAGAGTCTATGGAGCTCGACCAGTTCCTTGCGGCAATTGATAAGTGCCGGGTTTCTCTTTCTGACTTAGAAGCCATTCGAACAGTGACCAAGGTCCGTAAACATTTCGACGATGGCCCTCCGTGCATCCGTAATATCTTTTCGGACGGTCCACAAAGCGAGCCTCGGAACAAGCTCCTGTTTTTTATTGGCGTGTACTGCAAGAAGAAGTTTCCAGATTCATGGCAGGCGTCATTGGAAGAGTACAACAGGACGTTGTTCTCTACACCATTGCCCTCGAACGAGGTCATGACGGTTATTAAGCAGCACGAGAAGAAAGACTGGGGGTACACTTGTAAGGACGAGCCGTTCAAGTCGTATTGTGATCCGTCTCTGTGCGTGTTGGCAAAGCATGGAATCAGCGACGATGCACCTGATGCGCCACAGGTTGGCGGCCTGACAATCATGCTGTCCGAGCCTCGACTGTACTTCATGGATGTCAACGGGCTGCGGATCCAGTTGGGATCAGAGCAGTTGCAGAACCAAACGCTTTGGCAGAGGGCTTGCATGGAGCAGTGTAACTTCATGCCTCCGACCACCAAGCCACAGAAGTGGCAGCAGATGGTCAACAGCTTGATGAGCCAAGCAACGTACATCGACATACCGTATGAGGAGACGATTGCGGGTCAGTTTAAGGAGCACTTGTTCTCCTACTGCACCAGCCACATCCGTGCCATGGCTCCCGAAGAGATCGAGATGAACAAGCCGTGGACCGATGGCGGAGTAACGAAGTTCAAGTTGGAAGGTCTGTTGGAGTATCTGCACCATCGAAGGTTTGTTGGTCAGACCCGAGCGCACATCATCCAGATGATACGGGACATGGGCGGCGACAATGGGATTCAACATGTTACTAAAAAGAAAGGGCAGCGGACAACGATACGATGTTGGTATGTCCCTGCTTTCGAAGAAGATGAAACCGAATTGCCTGTGAAGGAGATATCTAATGACATCCCATTCTAATCGCCTGCTCCGAGTAGGGGAAGTTGCGGACCTATTGGGTGTGTCGCGATCCTACATCTACAAACTAGGCCAGACGAGTGAAGACTTTCCTAAGCCCATCATACTCGGGGTAGAGGACAATCGACGCTCCGCCTCTCGCTGGGTCCTGTCCGAGGTTGAAGACTGGGTGAACTCAAGACCAAGGGGGAAAGACTATGATACCGAAAGCTGAACTGGTCCTTGGACCGCCGGGCACAGGCAAGACTCACTACTTGATTGAGCAGATCAAGGAAGCGTTAGCGATGGGGACGCACCCATCTCGTATTGGTGTGATCTCGTTTACTCGAAAAGCCATTGAAGAGATGGTGTCTCGGGCTTGCGCTGAGTTTAATCTCGAGCCCAAAGACTTTCCGTACATGAAGACAAGCCACTCGTTTGGATTCCACGGGCTGGGATTACAGCCACAGGACATCATGTCGAAGGAAGACTATGACAACATCGGACGGGAGCTCGGCCTAACGTTCGAAGGCAAGATGCGTATGTCACTGGAGGACGGCCTGTCCATGCCCACGCTCGGAGGATCGGGGTCCAAATACCTACAGCTCGAGCACCGTGCTCGGATGCGTATGGTTGATTTGGACACGGAGTTTAACCAGGAGAACGACAGGGACCTGTTCTTTCCTAAGCTCGAGCAGTTGTCTAAGCAGATCCAAGAATACAAGTCAGCCACGAACAAGTATGACTTCGTGGACATGATCGAGAAGTACATCACATTGGGGGAAGCTCCGAACTTAGACTATTTGTTTATCGACGAGGCTCAAGACTTCACCCCATTACAGTGGCACATGGCCTCCAAGATCGCGGACAAGGCAGAAACTGTATTCATTGCGGGGGACGATGATCAAGCGATCCACCGATGGACTGGGGTTGACGTGGCGTTGTTTAACGAGAGCTCGGACAGGGTAAAAGTTCTGGATCAATCCTACCGCATACCACGATCGGTGCATCGTTTAGCGACGAATATATCCAAGCGGATCAGCCGACGACATGAAAAGATCTTCAACTCTCGGGACGAGGAGGGGCTGGTAGATTACGTTTACCACATGGAAGACATCCCTTTTCACGAAGGGTCATGGACGATTATGGCTCGAACCAACGGATACGTCTATGATTTAGCAGAGTCCATTAAACGAGCAGGGTTTAAGTACTCGATCAAAGGCAAGCCCAGCATCTCTCTTGAGCTGGTGTCGAACATCGAAACTTGGAACGACCTATGCGCGGGCAAGAGCGTGGGGCTGCAACGCATTAAGGACTTCTACTCAGCAGTTCCTAAACAGGGGAAGTCGGCTGTTGTTAAGCGCGGCAGTCAACAGATGCTGGACGTGCTGGCTCCCGATGCCGAGTTAGACATGGAGATCTTACAGCTCCAGTATGGGTTGTTGACGGGAGCCGAGCAGGGTGCGTATGATGTACTTCGTGTAGGACAGGGCGAGCAAGACTACATCGATGCGATGCAGAGACGAGGCGACGATCTCCTGTCTGAGCCACGCATTAAACTGTCCACGTTTCACGCCATGAAGGGCGGAGAGGACGACAACTGTGTTGTATATACAGCATCCACCGCAGCCTGTGTGAACAGTGACTATCCTGACGACGAGCATCGAGCGTTCTACGTTGGGGTAACTCGAGCGCGACACTCGTTGTACATTCTACAAAGCAACAACAAGTATAGGTACATGTTATGAAACGAGATGAAGTTTTAGACGAGGCAAAGGAATTGATTAACGGTCAACGGGCCGAGGACTACGGTGATGCGTACGACAACCACGCTCGTATTGCTGATGGCTGGAACATCATACTGCGGGGCGCTATGCTGAGTCACGGGCACATAACTCCCTCTCACGTCACCTTAATGATGGACTGGATGAAGACCAGCCGTTTACTAGAGACATTGGACCACGCAGATTCCTGGGTGGACAAAGCTGGTTACACGGCTCTCGGTGCAGAGTTTATAGAGCGTGACGCGCGTCCCATCAGCGAGATTATTTCAAATGCAAAGTAATCTATTCGGCAGTGCGCTGCACCACCAGATTAAAAACGAACTGGACCTGATCGATCAGGACTGGAACATTCCACCTGAGTACCCGGACCTAACAGGGTACAAAGAAGTGGCTGTCGACTTGGAGACGTATGACCCAAACATAAAAACTTTGGGTCCAGGGTGGGCGCGTAAGGATGGGCACATCATCGGAATTGCGGTGGCAGCGGGGGAATACCAAGGTTACTTTCCTATCCGTCACGAGAACTCTCACAACCTAGATCCGAAGTTCACGATGCGGTGGCTCAAGAAGCAGTTGTCGGTGCCTGATATGAACGTGATCATGCACAATGCAACGTACGATGCAGGCTGGCTAAGAGCCGAGGGCATAGAGATCAAGGGTCGGATTATCGACACGATGATTTCAGGCGCGTTGGTTGACGAGAACCGCTGGTCCTTTGGCTTGGACTCGATGGCTCGGGACTTTGCTGCGGTGCGCAAGAACGAGCGGCTGTTGCAAGCGGCTGCTAAGGACTGGGGCGTTGATCCCAAGGCTGAGATGTACAAACTGCCACCTAAGTATGTGGGCGCGTACGCTGAACAGGACGCCGTAGCGACGCTTAAACTATGGCAGGCTCTGAAGATCGAGCTCGAGTCCCAGGAACTGTGGCACATCTGGGACATAGAAAACGGACTAATCCCCTGCATGTTGGACATGCGAACCCAAGGGGTGCGGGTAGATCTGGACAAAGCCGAGCAGAACAAGAAGTTAATCCGTAAGCAGTCCAAGCTGCTGCGCGGCAAGATCGAAAAGGAAGCTGGCATGGAGGTGGACATCTGGGCGTCCGCTTCAATCCAGAAGATGTTTGATAAGCTGGGCATGGAGTATCCAAGGACCGAGATAAAAGAAAACGAGGACACGGGTAAGACCACGGGCGGAGCTCCGTCGTTTACCAAGTCTTGGCTCAACAACCACCCAGCCGAGGTATGCCAGCAGTTAGTTAAGCTGCGTGAGTTCGACAAGGCGGACGCTACGTTTATCGACAGTATCCTACGGCACGAGCACAACGGACGCATCCATACAGAGCTGCACTCCACGCGTCGAGATGAGGGCGGTACGGTAACGGGCAGGTTCTCTTCGTCCAACCCAAACCTCCAGCAGATCCCGGCTCGAGATCCAGACATCAAGAAGATGATCCGTGGATTGTTTATTCCAGAGGACGGTATGAAGTGGGGGTCGTTTGACTACTCGAGCCAAGAGCCGAGGTTGCTGGTACACTTTGCAGCAAGCGTTCCGTCTGCGCTGCGCAGCCATGTGGTTGATAACGTAGTGGAAGAGTTTAACAGCGGGGACGTCGACCTGCACCAGATGGTTGCGGACCTTGCTGGGATTACCCGCAAGCAAGCTAAGACGGTCAACCTTGGAATCATGTACGGCATGGGCGTAGCCAAACTGGCGGATCAGTTGGGTATTCCTGCGGGAGACGCCAAGGATCTAATCAAGCGGCACCGCAGTAAGGTTCCGTTTGTTAAGCAGCTCGCGGACATGGCTACCAAACAGGCGGACAAGAACGGTCAGATCCGCACTCTGCTGGGCCGTAAGTGCAGGTTCCATCTGTGGGAGCCAATGAAGTTCGGAGTAGGCAAACCCCTACCTCACGAGGAAGCTCTGAAGGAGTACGGCAAGGATATTAAGAGGGCATTCACATACAAGGCGCTCAACCGTTTGATCCAAGGATCAGCGGCGGACCAAACTAAGAAGGCTATGCTCGATTGCTACAACGAGGGACTTACTCCTATGCTCACTGTTCACGATGAGCTATGCTTTAACATAGAGAGCCAGGAACAAACGGACAGGATTAAGGAGATCATGGAGACAGGGGTGTCTCTCAAGGTCCCTTCAAAGATAGACGTAGACATCAAGGAAGATTGGGGAGAAATCGAATGATTAACAAAGACATGCCGACACTTGGTTTAAAAGATATGCATCGTATGCAGGTAGAAGCACTTATGAATTTCGTAGGAGAGGCGCTTAACTTAGCAGCCCTAACCAACGACGAAGACATCCTGCACGAGACAGAAGAAAGCGCCGACGAACTGGTCCGGTTGTTCGGCGGCAATGGTGTTAAGGTAACTATCGAGACGCTGTAGCGATCTCCATGTTTCGGGCGACATCGATTGGGTTGTCGCCCAGCAACGCTGGACTTACCGCAGCGGTTTGGGTGCGCGGGGTTGTTGCAGGAATCTTTGGTGGAGCTACGGGCTGCAAAGACCCTTCGTCATATGGCTGCGGCACAAACTCCTCTTCCATAGGCTGCGGCACAAACTCCTCCATCGTGGGCAACGGTTCGTCCAAACGGCGACGACGTTGTTGAGTAATCATCCGTCTTATCTCTGCTCTAGGCAATTCTTTTATTGTACCGTTACGCCGCATGTCATCCAGTACACTGTCACTGACATCTAAAGGTTTGTAAACGCCACGGATAATTTCGTTGATGCCACCGACGCCAGCTTCTTTCAACGCTCGACGGATGTCGTTGTCTTTCATTCCAAATTGTCTAACGGCTTCGACAACCTGATTAAATTCTCTGAAAGCCCGGAACCTAGCTTCACTGGCGTCCTCGTATGCCTCAAGGAGTTGATCTTTGGTTACGTTTTGACGGCGAGCAATAGAGTTAAAAATGTTTGAGGTATCTTGACGGGCCCGAGCAAACTCATAGCCTTTGTACTTCAAGGAGGTAGAGGCTTGGGAATCAGACTCTGTGATGCCAGAGAAAGCCCGGGCAAGTTCCTGAGACAGATCACGTTCCCGTCCCATCCGGTCCTTCTCGCTAACGCCCAAGGTTTCATTTAAATCCAGTCCATTAATAAACCCACGGGCAAAACGACTGGGCTCAACTTTTCCACCGCTTTCGTCTAACGGAATGAAAGAAGGCAGTAGTGTGTCCGCGATATGGGCAAACGACTTGGCAACTTTGTCGCCAGCGTTGTCTTCTGGGTTGTAGATCTTTGCACCCGTAATTGTTTTACCGCCCCGACCAAACTGACCCAGCGCACTCATCACAGGGTTCTCTGCATCAGGATCGAGCACGTCCCTAAACGCTGCCAGTGCGATTGCTTCCTGTGTAAAGGGAGCCATAAGCTCTCCCAAGGAAGAGAATGCTGCCTCCGATACTACCTGACTACTTGACTTACCGTCCTGCATACCTCGTTCGTAGGTATTTATGGCTGCAATCGCAGTGCGCTCAAGCATGTCGTATGGGTTCGAGTAACTGTAGTTGATGTACTTTGGTGTGCCGTCCTCGTGCCGACCAATCGGCACAAGACGTGCGTTCTTCTCCCACGGTGCAGCAAGAGAATCTTGATACGCGTCCATCTCTTCTTTGGTTACACCAGATGTCTTATACGCTAGAGACGATACCCCTGCTGGCAGTAGGCCAAACGTGGTTATCGCCCCCGTCAAACGACGCAGCCCGATCTTCTGTATCTCTACGTTGGGGTCTGCCAACTCATCGATGCCACGGGCAATCGTGTTGACCCCTGTCCGCATGATCTCGTAGGGGAAGGCAATGAAGTTACCCACTGGAGCACGGCGCAATGCACGGATAGCCTCGGGTGCGAGGTTGTAGTTCGGTACGGTATTCCGTACGACTCGGGCTGCTTCTTCACGGATAAACGCATCTGTGTCCATGGGCTTGCCAGACTTACGGAGGATATAGTCTGACTGCTGTTCAGGTGTCATCTTTGCCAGTGCATTACGCAGCTTGTTGCTTTCGAACGTGTAGTTGTACACCTTCCAGATGTCGTCGCCAGCTTGGTATAGATTCTCTGCGCTCTTACCTTTTTTCTTAATAAACCCGAGGATTGGGTTGTCTGTAAGGTTAGATCCAAACTTGCGGGTGGCAGCGATCCCCTCTACGGTTTTCTCGTCAGTGTAACCAAACCCTTTGGCTACCAGTTCCTGTAGTTCGCGCAGTTCCGCTTGACTGTTTACAATGCCAAGCCGTTGTAGCTCCTTAAACTCTTCCGCCGCTTTTTCAGGAGGCATACGTTTGAGGTTGTTAAACACCAGACCCACGGACTCGTACAGGTTCGCACCTTTACCAACGTTGCCTTGCGCTGCGGCGAATGCCGAGGCCGTCGTAACATTCCGGATCTGTGTAATAGGGGACAAGATGGTCTTACCATACTGTGTCCCACCTTTGACCCGTAAGAACCCCGAGTAGGTGGAGCGAAGAGCGTTGCCCAACCAGCCCACATCACCCACAACCGTGCGTGTCAGATCCTGATACACCCGTTCGGGAACAGCGAACCCATGCAGTGAACCCCAACCAGACTCCAAGATGTCTTCGGGCTTGCTTTTGTCAGCCTTACTGCTGCCTCTTCCAGAACCGAGGACCACGAACCCTTCTTCTTCGATCATCTTGATTTGATCTGGGGACATGCCTTCGGTGTTGCGGAACAGTTTACCTATGCCATCTGGCGCAGCCTCCGCCGCAGCGCGAATTGTTCCGAAGTAGTTATCCACGGCGTTGAACTCAGCCATGTCAGACACAGTGGCAACGTAGTTTTCCAGTGGGTTCTTTACTTCTCCGAGCAGAGCTTTTTGATAATCTTTCAGGTTAGACCGTGTGATAAACAGGTCGGTCCTAAGTTTGTCGGCTGCTACTTTGGCTGTACCTTTAAAAGGTTTCTTGTTGCTCTGACGTTTATAGCGTTCCAAGAAATTGTCTCGGGCAATCCGTGCTTGGTCGTCGGTCACCTGACCAAGTAGTTTAAAGTCTTCGCTAAGTCCCAAGTCTTGTGCGCTTCTAGGATCCCGAGCGCTCTGAGCTACTCTAGCCAGTTCATCTTGCACGGCAACGGCGTCAGCTTTAAATCCAGAGGCGGCTTGCTCTAACGCTTCGTCTGTGGGTTTGTAGTCGGCGTCTTCAAAGATACGATACCGCCTGCGCATGTACGAACCAAGGTTGCCTCGGATGGTTTCGGACAGCAGCTTCTGTGTATCTTTAGATACCATGTCATTCTTTTTTAGGAAGTCACTGTCGAGAATCTTGGCGCTCAACTCATCCATGTGGCTGCGCATAGACTTCAACGTAACGCCGATATCGTCATCAAACAACTTCAGCATTTCGTCTGCGGCTTTTCTGTCGGGCATTGTCAGGTACTTGTCGATGGCGTTGTATGCGTCTGCTTTAGCAAACCTGCTGCCCTTCGCTAGTTTTTTGTTCGCCTTCTTCATCAGCGTATCAAGCTGTTTGTCCAACAAATTAGTTAACTTATCTGCGGCTTGCACTTCGGCTTCGGTCAGTCCCGGGATCAAGGACCGAGATTCAGCAACCGACTCTGGTAGGATACCGCGATACCGCAACGTAGCCAGCGCTTCTGCTACGCCATTCTTAAACGCACCTTGGTCTGTACCCAAGCGCCGTGCTTCTTCAATCTCCGCGGCTTTGCTCCCGACCTTTTCTGCGCCAGCCTTAATCCCACGAGCAACTTGAGTTGCGCCGGGGATCTGACCAACCGCTGTAGCTGCGACCCCTGCGGTAGCGCTAAGACCACGAGCAATATAAGGGGCAGCAATAATACCCGCTGCCCCTTCCAGTCCAACCTTGGCCTTGTTCATAAAGCCCTCTAGTGCTCGCTCTTCGCCCTCCAGACCAATTAGGTCCGTTGTTTCTGTAGGTCCGCCCTCAAAGAAATCACCGATGGTGGTAGTGTCGCTTGTGGCAGTGACTGCATCTGCGAGCCCCGCAGCGCCGAGCCCCGCCATAAACTTACCCGCTTTCCCCGCCTTGGCTATGGCGTTTAACCCTTGGATGCCCTTGGCAGCAAGGCCTCCAGGTACAACAAACTGTACGCCTACTTCGCCGATTGCCCCTGCAATACCTTGAGGGTCAAGGCCAAGATTTGCTCTAAAGTCTTCAAACCCTTGAACCAAATCCTCATGGTAATCTGTTCCTGCAAGAGCATCCGAGGCCAGAGCACCAAGCTCCGCGACTCCTTGTACAACTTTCGTTGCACCAGATCCTATGCCCTCGAAAAACTCTTGGGCTACGCCTTCGTACTCTTCCTCCTCAGAGAAAGGTTGGGGTAAAAATTCTTCTTCCACATATGGTTGAGGGGTAAACTCATCTGCCAAGGGTCACCTACTGAACTTTGAATTTTTTGCCGTCTAGGGTGTAGAAAGGCTCTCCCTTTTCTTTTGCGGCGTCGTTGGCTTGTTGGTGCGTCATTGTCGGCTCGGGATCAGAACCTGTAGCTGGCATATCTGTCGAAGGACTTTGTTGCATCATAGCGGTAACAAGAATGTTGGCTTCTCGTTGTACTTTTGCGGGATCAACCGCCCCTGTCTCGTCATTATATACATTGAACTGATCAGGGCTTCTAAGTATCGCCTCTATAGCACGTTGCCGTAATCTCTCTGGAGTGTAGTCGCTTGCCTTTCCAGCCATGGCTGCGGCGTTTCTCATGCCAGCAAGTTTCTCCGCAAAGACTTGTTGCAAAGCCATTTGGGACATTGAGTCATCACGAGCCAAAGACTTCTCTTCAATAGCCGCTGCGCCCTGCGCACCACGCTCTAGTGCCGCAGCAATGTCGTCACCTTTAGCAATGGCAAAGCCCACGGCTGCACGGTTCAAGGCTTTTAGGTTATCGTACCTCGACGCGTCTACACCAAAGGTATCTCTGATCAGATCCTTCATGGCACCGATCTTTCCCTTAGTTCCTTTGGGTGCGTTTTTACCCATGCCTGTAAGTATAGCGTCGGCCTCTTCAGTAGGGGTTTTGTCTGGGTCGTTAAGAGTATTCACCGCATCGGCAAGAGGTGCTGGAGCCGTGTCTGGATTAAGCTCACCGTTATCTATAGCTTGTGCGCCAAGCTGCTCGGCTTGGGAAAGTGTATCAGCATCAGATGCTTCTGGCTTGGGCTTGGACGGAACATCGGGATTAAGGAACGGGTCAGAATATTTTTCAACTTCCTGTGCCAAACCCTCCGCAGTAAACCCGCCCACGGTATCTGGAACAACGGTCTCCGTTACAGTCTCTTGAAACTCAACAGGATCTTGGGTGATGTCCACGGGTGGGCGCACTCGTACTTTATTACGTCCGCTTATAACAGGTCCACCCGGGGCATATCCCACAGGTCCACCCGGGGCATATCCCATCGATGCTTGCATCAACTCAGGTGACGAAGCCATAATGCCGACAGGTTGCTGCATCATAGGTTGCTGCATCATAGGTTGCTGCATCATAGGTTGACGTGCATATCTCTGAAACAAAGGGCGATTAAGTACGTTCATTATTAGCCTCCAAAGATTCCGCCATATCCACCTTGCTGCAACCCTTGCAGCCCCATGCCGTAACCCAAGAATGTTTGTGTTGGGTTTTTAGTAGGGGCAAGACCCGCGGTCATGGAACCCGACAACGATGGCACACCACGGAAGATGTCGGACAAGAAGCCCAGACGTTGATACGGTTCATACGCATTTTCCATGGCAGCGGAACGTTGCGTATCGAGTTCCGCCTGTGCCTGTTGCTGCTCCAAGGTGCCTAGGTTAAACAGTGCGTTTACGTCTCGTGATCCCGCAGCCTGCGTCGCTTCTCCCGCAGCCATCTGTGTGGTGCCTGCACCAAACATACCCTGACCCAAAGATCCAAGCCCCTGACCCAAGTTGCCGTACAACTGCGCAGCGTTTTGTCCACGCTTCTGTGCAGACTCAAATGCGCCTTGCGCTTGTTGCTGCGCTTGACCGTAGGCTTGGGACCGTAGCTGTGCACCAACCCGAGCTTGCTCTCGCGCAGTGTTCCGAGCCAGTTCCTGTTCTGCAACCGCGCCACGGGATCCACCAAATGCCCCTGCGCCAACCGCGCCAGCCCGTACCCGAGCCAACTCACGTTGCTGTTGGTCTCCGATGTCTCGTTGTGTTTCGTCAATCACCTCTTCTACAAAGGGATCGTAGTATGGCTGATATGACTGAGGGTCGTACTCGGCACCAGTGCCAGAAAGCGCTGTACCACCAAGACGTGCCATGTCCACAGCTTCACCATAAGTGCCAAGCCCTTGTGCAAACGTCTGGGACGCCGAGTCAAACATAGGCTGGTACGCACCAATCTGACCCACACCCAACTGCAATGCAGCAGTTTGTGATGGTGTAAACCCAGAGTAACTAACTTCTCCAGTTTGTGGATCCTTATAACCAAACTTAGCCAGAGTTTGTTCAGGGACCGTGGACAGAGGAGATTCGGTCGCCAACCCTGTGGGCTGGGACACAAACGATTCTCCCTCTGCAAGAGCGTCCCCTTGCCGACCTTCGCGTAGGACGTTGCCCTGCGCGTCGGTAACGTAGCCGCCATAAGGATCAAAGGCCGAGAACAAAAGGCTTTTGAGAAAGGCTTCTTGGTATTCGGGAAGAAGCTGCTGCGTCTGTTGGAGGTAGGTTTCTTCAGCCATTATGCTTTCCCCTCGAACTGCTTCATCATTTGATACATCTTAGCGGCCCCTTTGGCTCGATCCCCGCCGCCTGCTCCCGCAACCGCAGCGTTGGTCATTACAAATTCACCGTCCGACAACGCCGCTTCTTGTACGGGCTGACCATTTTGATAGATCTTAGCAGGTATTGAGTCGCTGGTTCCTGTGCCGGGGCCCTCGATCATGCCGCCCATGGCAAATTCACCTTCTTGCCTTGCACGAATTGCGGCGTCTCTTTCCATTTTGGAATTATAATACTGACCTGTTGCACTGTCTACATACAGAGCGCCGATCCGTGCCCCGCCGTAGCCGGGACTTCGCTCACCTGTTTCCATCTGAGCACGTTGTTTGTCAGTCATAACAACCTTTGGGTTGGCTTGTTCGCTGCCTGTGAGTAGTGCAGCCATAACATACGGGTTGTTCATCAAACCTGTGATCCCACCCGTCCCTATGCCTTGAGCTACTGCGTTGGCTCCGGGCATTGACTTTGCCATCTCCGCAGTCTGTGCCACATTAGCCCCTGTGAGCATCTGCCCTAATTGAGTGCCGATGCCGCCTTGCGCTTGCGCATTTGCTGCCAACGCCGCGTTCGATCCTACGCCACCTAAACCTAAAGCGGAACCCGCGGTCGCCGCAAAGTTCTGAATCCCCGGAATAGACCCAATACCAAACCCCATCAAACCTGCTTTAAGTGCGTCCTCTGCATCCCCGCCTCCAGCAAGGCTACCAATACCCGCACCAATAGCGGCCCCGCCGGGACCGCCTACTGCCAGACCAACCAGTCCACCAAGGGTCGATAATAAACTCATTATGCTTCTCCCGATATAGGTTCAGGGGCCGTCACTGTAATACTTGTATTACGTCTTTCCGATCCAGTCCAGTTTTCTCCGCAGTCGGGGCAATTTCCGTCTGGGTAACTTGCGATTTCTGCTGGCGTGTCAACGATGTTTTCGCAGTTTACACAATGCAGTGTATCAGAACTTGTTGAAGGTTTCCAGCGGGAGCCGTCTGGCATTGTAATTACAGTCATGTTGTCACCGTTACTGCGCCTACTGTACCTGTTCCTGAAGAACCGCGAACGTAAGGCTGGTTGGGTTGTGGTACTCTAACAACTCCATCGTGTTGAAACAATGCCCCCGGCGGAAGACCGCTGTCATCACTTTGTAAATTGGTAATTGTTATCTCTGTCGCTCGAATGTCCCCGGGGTTTTGTACCTGCTCCAAGAATACAGAAAACGAACGAAGCACCTCTGCGAAATACCTTTGCTCGTAATCTGCGGGGGGAATAGGAAAGTAAGGACGGGAGAGACGACGAGACATTACCGCCTCCCATCTGGTCTAAGATCCAACCGGGGAGATCCTAGCCGCCATGTAACGCCTGTATCGTTAGACTGAATCTTGAACCGCATTTGCCGCCCACGAAGGCGGAAGTAAAGTTGCTCTGTTCGAGAGTCTACAGGAACGGACTGGGTTTTAACAAACGCATCTGTCTGGCTAACCGAGTACGTCCCGTCAGGGGCGTTCTTTACATCTAACGTTATGTTTACGTCAGGTATAATCGCTGTCGAAGACTTGAAGTCTACGTCAGGTATCATCTTGCGAAGCAGCATAAACTGCTCTCCGTCCCCAATATCCATGGGGCTGGACTGTATGTATGCCACGATAGGAGTTACGGGGTCCGTGGTCCCATCGTCAAAGCCAATCTCATGCTCGTAGATATAGCCGTCTGTGTTGGCGGCAAACGGAAAGTCAAAGATTCCACGGTCTATCCACGCTGTGCGAGCAAACGAGCCGTAATACCAAACCTGTTCGGTGTAGTTGTACACCACATAGCGGTCTACTTCCCCGCTGTTCAGGCTTGGGTAGAACCACCAAAGCTCAGAGTGTTCGGTGTTCAAACCCACCGTGATCTTTTCTAGTTCGCCTTCGTTAATGTCGCTAAACACAAAGTCTCGAACCGTACAAGGCAAGCGCTGAACCGCACCAGAGTAGATGTAAAACTCAGAGCGACCCATCCAAAACACAGTATCGTCCACCGCAATCGCAGCGTTCGGCCCAGCTATCGTGATGTTTTCTGACAACGCAGTTACACCAAACGTGAACGGTGGCCCAAGGAACTGCATGGCGTACAGAGTAGTGTCCGTAAACACTAGGATCTGCTGACGTGTTTCTACGGCAGTAACAATCTCGGAACCCGAGCCCAGTCGCAGTTCGCCAGCCGTGTTCGTACTTGTTGTCTGCCAGTCGGTCAAAGATTCTTGGTCCGAGAACCGTATAGCCAACGGATCCTGCACTCCGGGGTTGGCTTCCGTGTCACAACCAAAAGCAAGAACGTGCCTATCTCGATCCGAAACCATGACCTGCTTTGCAACTGTCGGGACGCTCTGTCCGCCAGCCAAGCTAGTAATGTCCACGGCCCGTGTGCTCACGGTTCCTGTTTGATCCCAATAGTATATTCCGCCGTCTCGCACGTTCATTAACAAGTCTTCACCAAAGTTGTCGTGCGACCAAAGACGGATTGTGTTTGATACGATTGGATCTGTAGAGGCAGAGCCCCATGTGCCACGGCTCCATGTCCCTGCACCCCAACCCGCACCAGACACAGTGATGTCCAGGCCCGTGTTGATCTGGTACGCGCCTACCACCGAGCCGCCTCCGTTGCCTGAGTCGGAACCATTCGCAGTGACGTATGTAGGTGTGAGTTGACCGTCTACTGTAATGTCATAGATGGGGGTGTTGGCAGCACGGGCGTCAATCTTATACGAGTTGTTGTCCACGACCTCTGTAATCTGGTACTCTTGATTTATCACGGCGGCGGTGATGTTGCCGCCTAAAGACGCCGCACCAGAAAACGTGACAAAGTCGTTTACGACTGCGCCATGCGAAGCGTCCGTTACTGTAATTGTGTACGACCCATTGGTTGCAGCAAACGTAACATCCCCTGCGGCTGTAGTCAGCCTAATCGGTGTTATATCGTTGTAAAAGCCACCCTCGTCTATGTAATACTTGAGGTGCGTACCAACGCCAATGTATCTGTCTCGGTCTAATGAAACCCACGGATGAAGCGCACGACATGTTCCGAGGAAAGAGTTGCTGGAACTCTTCTGCCAACCACCAATCTTTTCCGGAAAGCCTTTTTGGAATCGAACATGATCAATGTCGAACCAGCCTCCTTGATTAGTGTACGACGTTACCTCGCGGTTTACGCCGGGTCGAAACTGTAGTTTTGAGAGCGCCATTTATCATGTAATCTCTTCGTAAGTTACGATAATTTTTAGATCATTCGCCGCACTAGCCGTGGCACCCAAAGATTTGTCTTCCTCTAAGTAGATAGGCGTATCTTTCGTGACAACATCAAGGAAGGTGTTTGCTGCAACACTTTTAGCCTGCACCAGTTCCATTGCCGTGCCGCCCAAATTGTCTTGTGTGTAGTACGAAATGGTTGCGTCAGCGGAGTTGCTCCCATCTACGTTGACAACCCGAACTAACGTGACCCGCAGCACTTTGTTTGAGCCTACAGCGTTTTCTAAAACCGAGGTGGCACTCGTTGTGGTAAGGCTGGTAGCGTCCGTCTTCCCCAGCATCGATGTGATGTTTACAATGTTCGGCGCGGTCATGTTCTATCTCCTAACCAAAAATAAGGCTGAAGGCTACGGCCTTGCCTGTTGTTGCTCTTTCTGAAAACGACAGGGTTCCTGACCCATTCGTCACCAGAGTCTCATTCGCGGACCCGTCACTGGTAGGTAGGGTAAATGCCGCCACAAACGCTTGCAAGTTTGCATCATACGCCAGAACATCTGTGCCAATCACCACGCCAAGATTCGTCCGTGCCGCAGCGGCTGTGCCTGCGCCAGTGCCCCCGTCTGCAATTGCAAGATCCATGATCCCAGTTACACTGCCTCCGGTTATGGACACATTGCCCATTGCAAAGTTGGTTGTAAGGTCACTGACCGCGGCCCCCGCTCCCGCTCCATCAGCATAGATAATTTTAGACTGACCATTTGGAACAGTGACGTTACTACCAGAGCCTTGCGAAAACACCGCAGCCTGCCCAGAGTTATTGTAAACAAAGTAAACATGCTGACCGTCATTCGGATCGATAGTAATGGTGTTAGTTCCAGAAGGTGACCCCGCCAAAACAAGCACTTTGTATTGACCCGGGGACAGAGACCCATCGTTCGTGCTTAACGTATGCGTAGTACCCGCAAGAGAAATAGTACCAACGCCGTTAGTCAAACGGTCTATGATGTTTAAGTTTGTGTTAGTGATCGTGCCCCATGTACCCGACTTTTCGCCGTTACGAATAAGCTCTATACCACTGTTATCTGCGTATGTACTAGGCATCTACTTTCCTATGCAGCTATGATTTCTGTCCAGATCGTATCGTTGTCTGGTATAATTCTGCCCCAAACTAGCACGTTTCCAGTTCGACCGCTACCCGCAACTCCAGTAACGGAAACCGCGGCGTTACCCTTGATTGTTGGATCCCCGACCTCTCCCTGTGCAGGGGCCACAGTGCCAATAGGAATGACGCTGTTGATTCGGATACTAGGCAAACCAACCGCCCCTGTTGCCGCTATGCCCACGACCGAAACTATCTGGTCTGTTTTGACCGTGACGCCGCCAACGTTACCTGTAGCTTCAAGTCCAGTAACAGGAACAGACGCTGCGCCTTCGATAGTTACTGAGCCGACTCCGCCCGTAGCGGCAATCCCGACAACGGAGATGTTCTGGTCCGTAACTAAAGTAACAGAGCCAACTTGCCCTGTTGCAGCAACTCCGGAAACAGGAATGCTATGACCTGTCTTAACCGTAACACCGTTTACGGCGGTTGTCGCCTCAAGACCCGTGACCGGAACTTGCGCTTCACCTGAAATGCTGACAGAGCCAACGCCACCTGTTGCGGCGACTCCGGTTACAGAGATGTTCTGATCCGTAACTAAAGTAACAGAGCCAACGCCACCTGTTCCAACTAAACCTGAGACAGGGACAAAGGTAGTAGAATCCTCCGCCGCTAACGGAGCCGTCGTTAGTGGGGAGAATCCAAGCATAGTTTACGGCTCTCCGTGGTCGTCGCACCATGCGTTGACCGTGGCGGTTAATTCTTCGTCGGTAGCGGGAACGGAAGAGCCGTCTTCGTCGAGCTCCATGGTCGGGTAGCGGGTGTTGATGTCCAGTACCCGTGCGATAAGACTAGCACGGTTGAGTTCTACCACCGAATCCGGGACGTAGTAGTCACGGTTCGCCATATCAGGCGACCAGCCAATCAGAGTGTTGTTGTCGGGGTCCATGAAGTAGCCCCCGTCTTCGACCCATGAAGGGGCGCGCTTGCTACCCATTTCGCGGACAAGCATGTACTCAAGAATCATCTTTTGCCTCCAGTCGGAGCATGTACTCCGGGTTAATGAAATCAGTTTTACCAAACAACCGCTCGGCTGTCTTATCCACATTGGCGCAATACTTGTCGGCCATGAGGTCGAGGAAGTCTTCGAGGTCGTTCGAGTGCATTAATTCCGCTTTGGCAATGCGCTCTGCGGTATGCTTCACGTACCCGCTAACCTCGGTGAGTGCCACCTGTGGGTGCACACCATACTGCTGTAGGTATTCAATCGTGGCTGTGTTAGCTCGACCGCCATCAAGTAGGTTGCGATACATAAGCTCAAAGCCGCGGCGCACGTGGTGGCGTTTCTCTTCGCGCTCGTAGGCCTCTTCGTCCCAGTCGTCGATGCCGTTTTTCGCCTTGATGTTCTCGTAAGCGTCAATCATCGTGGCAATGTCTTTGAACGAGCCGTTGATCTTGGACTCAAGCATGTCGATGCTAAACCGCTTTTGCCGAAGTTCTGCCTGTTCAACAGGGTCGACACTGCCTTCTAGGTCTTGAATCTCCTTGACCGTCTTGGCATGGTTCACCTGCGCTTCGGCCAGCGCCATCTTGCGCTTCTCAACTTCGGCCATGACCTGACGCATCATGCGGTAGGGTGATTGCCCGTTCAGCATGGTCAACGTCATCAGAGACAGCGTGTGCTGGCTGTTGTTGCGGTCGAACGCACGGGTCTTCTGCTCCAGCTCGGGCAGGTATTGGTTCACCTTAGCCACCGCAGCAGCGTTGATCTTGTCTGCGGATACAGCCGGTAGGCTGAAGGTGATTTCGTCAGTCGTTGTAAGTGCAGTCATTTTAGTCTCCTGAACATGCGGCGGGACCACGTGGGTTGTTGACCAAGTCACCAAAATCAACAGCATTACCCGTCGTTGCAATAGTTACATAGTCAATTATGTTTTGATTAGATGCTCCAAAACCGCCGCCCCACACACCCCTAGTGTTGTTAGCAGTAGAACCAAGCCACGACCTAACAACAGTTAAATCACCAAAATCGGCGGCATTTCCCGGTGTTGCAATAGTCACGTAGTCAATCGTGCCTTCTGTCCCGACTCCATCCTTGTATCCGCCACCAAACAGCCCTCTAACCATGTTAGAACAACCGGCCAAATCTTGTCTACCAACAGTTAAATCACCAAAATCGGTGGCATTTCCCGTTGTTGCGATAGTCACATAGTCAATTATGTTAGAGGATGCGGAGGTTCCTCCGGCCCAAAGACCATACGTCGTGTCTGCAACACCCGCAACAAAATCCCTAGCAGCAGTTAAATCACCAAAATCGGCGGCATTTCCCGTTGTTGCGATAGTCACGTAGTCAATCGTGTTTAGTGGGGAGCCGTCACTACCACCACCGAAAGCCCCTATCGTTCCATTTGAGCACCCAGCTAAACCTCTTCTTCCAACGGTTAGATCACCAAAATCAACAGAGTTAGATAAAGAGGAAAAGGTGATATACGCTATATCAGTGAGGTAGGGGCCGGTAGCGCCTCCGGCGAAGAGACCTCTAGCGCCGTTTGAACACGCCCCCCTATAGCCATTGGACGTTGGTAAATCCCCAAAATCCGAAGCATTTCCAGTCGTGCTAATTGTGATGTACTGGATTGTGTTGTCGCTTTGACCTCCCCCAAAAACACCTCGATCCCCAAGATTAGTAGGAGGAGGACTAGCACTGACCTCGTACCACTCACCATCAATGTACATCTTCAGGGTTTCATCTGAGTCATTCCACCAGATAGCACCGTCAGTTACACCCGTAGGTTCCGTTGTCTGGTCGTAGTATTCACGTTCAGCATAGCCGTTGCCTGCTTTAAGGTTAGCAGGGAAGTTGACCGCTGCGCCGCCGTTCTCAATTGCATCTGTTTTTAAGGTACTCATAAGTTAGTCTCCCGAACACGCGCCGTTGTTGCCCCGAGCAACTGTTAAATCTCCGAAATCTGTGGCGTTACCGGTAGATGCAATTGTAACATAGTCTATTACATCTGTTGCAGTGGGGCTAAAACCCCCGCCAAAAACTCCGTAAGTTCCGTCTGCGCACGCCGCAAAGCCTCCTCGGGCAGAGGTTAAATCTCCAAAGTCTGTAGCGTTTCCGGGTGAAGCAATAGTCACGTAATCTATAACATTCGTGTATGTAGTAAACCCTGTCAATAATCCGCCGCCAAACAATCCTCTGGTTTCACTTGAACAGGCCCCTAAACCACCTCTTGCAACAGTAAGATCACCAAAATCTATAGCGTTACCTGTTGTGGCAACAGTAACGTAATCTATGGTGACGGTTGGAACAGAAAATTCATAACCACCCGCAAATAAACCATAGGTGCCATCAGAACAAGATGCTATGGCTTCTCGGGCCGTAGTCATATCACCAAAATCTGTAGCGTTACCCGTGGATGCAATCGTTATGTAGTCAATAGTATCTTCGGTGGCTGATCCACTCCAACCTCCAGCAAATAAACCATAGGTGCCATCAGAACAAGAGCCTAAATTGTTTCGAGTGACGGTCAGATCACCAAAGTCTGTGGCGTTGCCCGTGGATGCAATTGTAACATAGTCTATTACATTCGAGTACGATCCAGAGGCGATACCGCCACCAAATACACCTCGTGTTCCATTGGAACAGGATGCCGGCGTTCTCGCGACGGTTAAATCACCAAAATCAGTAGCGTTTCCGGGCGTCGCAATACTGATATAATCAATTACATTACTACTATTTCCACCACTAAATAAGCCTCTAGAACCGAACCACGTTGGAGGGGGTATGAATGTTAACGTCATCCATGTATCGTTCAGATACTGGTAAACATCACTACCATCATACCAAACCGCACCGTCAGCCGGGGACCCCGGTTCGGAGGCTTGGTCGTAGTACTCGGTCATCGTAACCAAGCTGGTGATGTCTGTGCCTCCCACGGTAAGCCCTTGGCTGAAGCTCGGTGCCCCGCCAGAAGTGCTTTCGATGTTCGTCGTGTTAAAGGTGCTCATGTGTTATGCCCCCGAAAATGCGGCTTGGGTGGATGCCGGAGCAAGAAGGTCCCCAAAATCCGTAGCATTACCTAAAGTGTTTATGGTCACGTAATCAATTACGTCGTATTGAGTGGGCCCATAAGTACCGCCACAAAAAAATCCGTATGTTGCGTCGGAGCTCGCAGCCACTTCGTTGCGTACCACGGTTAAGTCGCCAAAATCCGTCGAGTTAGATGGGGTGGCAATAGTTATATAATGAATGGCGTTTGTAGAACCGCTTGAAGTCCCCCCACCAAAAAGCCCTCGAGGGCCGTTTGAACACGACCCGTAACCGTACCAATTAGCTAACATGTCCCCAAAATCGGTTGCGTTCCCCGGAGTGTTAATAGTGACGTAATCGATCACGTTCGTTGATGCGGAGTTAGCTCCGTTGCCAAACACCCCATACGTACCGTCGGAACAAGCACGTAAAAAATACCTTGACTCAGTTAGGTCACCGAAGTCCGTTGCGTTTCCTGTCGTAGCAATAGTCACGTAAGAAATAGTGACCTCAAAAGTGGTGCTAATACCTCCTCCAAAGAGGCCATACGTTTTATTCGAGCAAGCACCAATATACTGTGTGGCGGACGTCAGGTCACCAAAATCAGTGGCGTTGCCGGTAGTAGCAATTGTGATGTAGTCAATAATGTCGGACTTAGCGCCGCTGCTCACGCCGCCTCCCCCAAAAAGCCCCCTAGACCCACTAGAGCATGCCCCTAAGTCTTGTCTACCGACTGTCAGGTCGCCAAAATCAGTGGCGTTGCTCGGCGTCGCGGCAGAAAAGTACTGTATAGTATTTAAAACAGTAGGCGTTGCCCCTCCACCAACAACCTGCCTGTCCCCTAAAAAAGCAGGCGGCGGGGGAGTATAGTCCACCTCGTACCACGCGTCATTGACGTACATCTTAAACAGCTCATTTGCGCTGTCCCACCACAAGGCACCATTGGACGGGGACGACGGCTCAGAGGCCGAGCTTGTGTATTCCATCTGCGGAACAGAAGCCAACGCCGTGCCTGCAATCGTAACCCCGTCAGGGATGTTTGGTGCGCCTGTGCCTGCGACGTTAGTAATTGTGTCTACTTTAATCGTCATGTTACCACCGTCCAAGTTGAGCCAGAAGGTACTGTGACCGTAACCCCACTACCAATGGTTATAGGGCCTGCAGACATCGCGTTCTTGCCTGACGTAATCGTATAGTCCGAAGACACCGTTGTCGAGTTTTCGTAAAAGATGCCATCAGATGCGCCTAAAGCGTTTCCATCAATCGTCATGGACCCGCTAGTTGCTGAGATGTCATTCGTCTGATGATTGATGGTTAGTGCCATGTTATACCGCCGTGCTTCCTGACATATCGTCTTGATCCATAACCCAAGCGTAACACTTGTCTAAAAACGTAGAGCCAGACTTAGCTTCTACATCTGTGAGGTTTGCGTTGTAGCGTTTGAAGTCCACCTCACGAGTGTCGTCACCGGGAGTTGCTACCGCATATGCTGACAGGTCAATCATTACGGAGAACTTTGGATCAGTTCCACGTTGACGGCTGATTGCCGCTGTCACGATGCGGTAGTAGGCGTTGTTGAAAGCGATGCCATATTGGGAGGCACCTTCTGCGATGTTGTTTTGAATAGCCATTGAGTTTCTCCTTTAGGCGTAAGTTACTTCAGATGTGTGGATCGTAGCCACCCACCGAATGTTTGTAGAGGCTGCACCAGTGACTGTGATCGCCAAGCCACCGTTTGTTGTGTCAGCAGATAAGGCCATGCCCCACGATGGTGTGTTGTCTAGGACAGTTGTCGCACTGTTGACCAGAACTGTTGTACCAGCAGAACCTTCCCTGCGGATCAATCCCTTTACTTCCCATGCTGCACTTGCAGTGCCAGCGGATGCTTGCTGACGGGCTACGATGGTGCCGTGGAAGGCATAGGCTGAGTTGTTGGGGAGGATGATTTGGTTGGTGGTGCTTGCGGCGGCTTTGTCTGAAGTCAAGACTTTTGGTGTAGCATCAGTCGTGGCTGCGACAACAACCAATATACCTGTTTGCATGTCTGCGTAGTCGCTGAAAAACCCAGAGGATTTGGCAAATTTACCGTAAATTGATTGTGTGTTTGCCCCGTAACCAATGGATTGCGAATAACTGCCGCTTGCGATGTTCAGATAACCAATCGCAGTAGACCCCAGACCTGACGCCGTTGATGACGACCCCATAGCCACAGCCCCGTCAGCTTGGGAAGCTGTTACAGAGTTTCCGATAGCGGTGGCATATGCTGCGGTTGCTTTTGCGAGCCTCCCAATCGCCACCGAGTTAGCACCAGTAGCGCCATAGGTAGAAGTATTGTTGGCTATAGCTGCTGCAAAGCTGTAACTTCCTGATGCCCGTGATTTACCTAACGCTACAGCATCACTTCCCGCACCTTTAGCATCATTTCCTAATGCACTTGCGTTTATTGCCGTAGCATCAGCGGATGTACCAATAGCCGTACCGTAGGTGCCTGTAGCGTCAGTGAAGTTACCAATCGCTATGCCACCTGATGTAGCATTAGCGTCACGCCCTAAAGCAAGAGAAGGAGAACTACCATTAGCTGTAGCGTTGGCGTTTACACCAATAGCAACGTCATCGTCTGAAGTAGCTGTAGCACTATCGCCTATTGCAATGGCATTTGCACCAGTAGCGCTTGGTTGGGCAGCAGGGGAACTTTCGTTCGCATCATAAAGAGCAGCGCCAACCGCAGAAAAAGACAAAGCCCCTGAGCCATCTGTAACAAGCGCAGTTCCTGCCGATCCGTCGGCTACCGGAAGAGTGTAGGCAGAAGATATACGAACAGTTTCGTCTGTGTGACCTAAAACAATTTCGTTTGCTGCCGCTGATGTAATGCCGCTGCCGAGGACGACATTGTTGTCGTGAGTAACGGTGTTTCCGTTACCTATGCTGTAACTATAACTGCCTGAAACCGAGTGCTGAGTACCAAATGCACCGCCCCCGTTTGTAGAACTAATAGTGTTTGAAAGACCAAAGGCATACGCATAACCGCCAGTAGACGTCGCATTATTGCTGTACCCAATCGCAGCAGAACCCGCCCCTGTGGCTTGGTTAGTATAACCAACGGTTACTGCTTGCGTTCCAGACGCTGTATTTGCTTTACCAATAGCTACAGAATCTGTTCCAGAAGATGTTGCGTTTTGCCCAATGACGATTGAACCTGTTCCGCTTGCCGTACTGTTAACACCTAAGCCTATTGTGTAATTTGCACTGGCGACTGTTGCCTCATTGAAAGCCCCTGCATTAATTGCAATCGCCGCATTGCCCGTAGCCTGCGCGAAGTTGCCAACAGCCGTAGCTGAGTTTCCTGTTGATTGGCTTTCAACACCTATAGAAAGAGCTTCAAAACCACTTGCCGTAGCAAGTTGACCTATTGCAATAGCAGATGTGTTGGTTGCTTTTGCATCTCGACCGACAGCTAAACTCTGAGCACTTGTTGCGCCGTAACTTGAAGTGTTTCTAGTGATAACGGCTGCAAAAGCATCTCCAGCATTAGCATAAGCAGTGCCTAACGCTACGGCTGACGTGCCACTACTGCCAATTATAGGAGCGTCTCCCGCTGCAAAAGATTGTGCCGCACCTGCCTGTGCTTGGTAGCCAAAGGCTAAAGCATTTGCACCTGACGCAACAGCACTGTCGCCTATCGCAATAGCATCATCACCAGTAGCTGACGGTTGTGCCGTTACGCTTACTTCATTTGCAGCGTATAGGTCAGCACCAGCCGCTGCCCAATCATAGTCTGAACCATCCCACGACAGGAACTCTCCAGAAACAGCAGTGCTTGTGTTCAGGTGGGAGTCCACTAGCGGGTTTACATTCCCCGCGTCCGTTACGTCCGCGTTTGCTTCGATACCGTCTAGCTTAGTCTTGTCGCCATCGACAAAAGGCCCTTCTGACGGAGGCTGCTGAATATCCTGTCCCGCCGCCGTAATAAAGACTTCCGCATTTCCACTTAGAGAAATTGCCGAGCCGCCACTTGAGCTTTCGCTAGGAGTGCGGGAAAGCGTGGTTCCACTAGCGGTGTAAGTCCCAAGACCGATTTCCCAATTCACGCCGTCTTGAATCGTGTACCTGACTTGATCGCCGTTACTAACTCCCGCCGCAGAAAAACTTTGGTAGCCTGAAAGAGCAGAACCCAGAGTTATTGTACCAGTACCCGTGGTACTGGTGGACATTTTTGCCCTGTTCTTTAAAACAGCCATAGTCGCACTCGCTTATGCTATGCGGATAATTGCGTTACTCGCGTCCGCTGTCGGGAAAACAATCTGGAAATCCCCAGCCGAGGAAGATTTATCTGAACCAAAGTCCAAAATCACGACGGAGTTGGTCGTTCCAGTTGCTGCTCCCGCAGTAGTATTGTAGATCAAAGCACCACGCGCTGTAATCGTAGCTGACGTAAACGTTAGATCCGAAAAGTCTGTCAATGCCGTAGTGCCCGACGATGTAGGCGTCACATTCACCAACGTTCCGCCACCCGCGCTATATGTGCCTGAGTTACCAACCTCGTTTGAGCTTGTGTAATCAGTTGTAGCTGCGTTAAACGAGGCGTTATTATCATACAAGGCGAGCTTAAATGTGTCGCCAGTTCCGTTCGTAAAGTTGTGCGTAGCGGTCATCAATTCTTTCTTGAAAGACGTACACATGTAGTTTCCACTAAAGGCCATTTAAAGTCTCCTTATCAATTCTGCCAGTTCAGGGTTGCCAGCATCTTTAATCGCATTATACACAGTTGTCCTATCACTGTGAATAGCTTGTCTCAGGTAGTACGCAATGACTGTTTCCACATGACGGGAGAAAGCCTTTGCTTGTTCTTGGATCGCTGGATGGGCAGAATCAGATATCGAAATAATCTTTTCTACACATTGCTCTGCAAGCTCGTCTGGGTTAAACCCGCGATTACTTGTTGTTCGTACCGATACTACCGCGTCTTTGCGGGGTAAGTCAAATGCTGCTAGTGTCATTGTTTCGCCCTTATAACTTTACCAGTGCGATATTCGTCCGTAGTTTCCTTGGCTTCACCCAAAAGTTTAATCCCCAGTATCGACTCCTGAAACCTCTGCGTATACATCTGCATAACGTCGGGCTCGCCCTTCATATAGATGTAAGCCTCAATCAATGCGCCATACAGCAAAGCCATTTCAGCGTTTTGACTTAACCACGTTGTACCACTATCATCTCCTTCGGTTATACTCCGAGGACGATAAAAATAATGAAGCTCCGCCGTATACGCCGCGTTAGGCGTCGGGGCCATCAAAAAGTTATCAACATCGAACTGGCAATAATACTTCGGCTCCCCCGTAGTCGTGGGATCCGGGGTGTACGTCTGCACAAAGCTCGGATCTTTAAATTCCACAAAAAACTTGTCGCCGTTTGACCCGGTCATACTTAACGAAAACGGAGCAAGGAAGTCCGCTGGCACTTTAATATATTGAGCGGCGGCGCTGCCCGAATTAGTCGTGGCAGTAGCGTTTTTCCGGAACAAACTTAACTGCACACTTTTAAGTATTCGCTCCTCAGACAGCCGAATAAACAACGGTATGTTCGTTACATACCCTGCTTCTTCGTACTCAGTATAATCCTTAATAGCCTGCTTTAGCTGCCCATATGTCATCGTCATGTGTTGATCTCCACTGTGCCTACCGAACCCACAGCTACTAAATTGTTGGGCGGAGACAAGCCTTCTTGGTAGTTAAACCCCACCGGATTCCATCCCCACTGTAAAGCGCGTTGTTCAGCCAGACCACTTTCCGGTCTAGGGTTACGCAACGCTTGTGGGTCAGGGCCAACTTTTGGAGGATATAACTGCGGGTGCTTCGGCTCAAACTCATCAGGACCAACCTTGGCACCCGTCCACTCCACCTTCATCTCACGAAGACGGTAACGGCGACCTGACCGATCCGATATACCCCAAGCATTTTTCCCGCTAGCGTATGCCATTAAACCCTCAAATACCTAGCACTTGGCTGTAACTTCAACGGAACTCGGTCCTCGTCTTCTTCCGCGGCACGTTGAAACTCTTCTTCATACACCGCTTTTAATATCTGTATCCGTTCCGGAGCACGTTTCATAGAAAGGTAGTAGGATAAACCAGCAACCATACAAGGATAAAAACGGAAAGGCATATCAGTAGTGTTGACCAACGCATCGGCATCCTCGATCCTTTGAACATAATAGTAAATTAACTGGTCCGTAGAATTTTCAGGTGTTTGCCACAACGTTATAACAGAGTCGATCTGCCTGTTGAAGTAAAACTGTGACGGACGGCCTTGATCAGTCTTGTTCGGAAACGTCAGATAATCGCCGCGACTAATACGCTCGACTTCGTAATCCGTCCCGTCCCTGCGCAAAACCATCTCCAACATATCAACGACATCCGCCGTCAACGTATAGGTGGATGTGCCTTGCACCAAGTCAGTCGTACCTTGCGCCACGGTCCAGAGGTTTAAACCTCTGTTCGCCCAGTCCGCAAACATCAGGTTCAAGGACCGACGCGCTGTCCGCGCATCATACCCAGTGCGAACCTCTAGTCCGCACCGCTCATACGCCTCCTCGATTATCTCACCGACATCGAGGTTAAAATCTCTTGATCCTGAAGTTGTCATTATCTACACCATCTTTGTGTCACGAACACCGCGACCCGACATTACACAGCCGCCATTTTTGTAGCCTTTCTTGACCATGCCGCCGCCCATGTAGCCGTTCAACATGCCGCCGTTCTTCTTTTCGATGACACCACGACCAATCAACACATCTTTTTTAGTGACTTTTCCGTCTCCGCTAAGATCTTTCATAGCATACTCCTTCAGTTATCAAAACACTCTTACCAAGCCACCACTGGCTTTCCAGTTGATACGCTTCGAAGACTTCTTCTTTTTCGCCGCGGACGTACACTGTGCCATCGTTGGACGACAGGCCGGATAACCCTTGCGCTTTTCGCCCTTCTGACGACCACAGGGCTTACCAGTCTTACAGTCAACCCAACCCTTCCCGTTATTCTGGGAAAACCATTTGCGTAATGAGTTGTCCTTCTCCGCCATTAGTAGTTATTCGTCTCTTTACGACGCCCCTCTATAACTCCGCCGCAGCCGTAAGCAACATAGCCGCCGTCCTTCATCTTCTTCTTTACAGGGCGCTTACGTTTCTTAGAAGATTCGCCCCAGTTGTCGGCTCCCACCTTTCGACACTTGGCTACCGCTCCGCTTGCGTATGCGCTGGGCCACACCTTGTACCGAGCTTTGACCTTCTTTGCGCAGGCGTCGAGCTTTTTCTTTTTCTCGGCCATCAGTTGACCTCTCTGGCGGCTTGGATATTTGGAACGGCATCTGCCCACGGCCTATCATAACGTGCCTTTCTTGTTGTCAATTGATCAACAGCTTCGACTAAGTGATCTAGCTTTACATTTATCACTTCAGTTCGTTTGTCTACGGCGATCAAAGTAGAAACCATCCACACGATCCCTGCAGTGCAAAGTGTAACCGCGCCGCCCCAGAAAATAAGCTGTACGTTCTTGTCCATGTTTCTACCACATCTTGCACGACCAGTATCTGGCCGATAGTTTATCTAACTTCTTTGTATCACATCCATGCCGCGCACGGAAAGACTTCCTGCGCTTGGGATCCGACTTCTTGATCTTCATGTTGGCATCGCCAAAACGAATAATCTTCTCCTTGCCGTCCTTACAGGCCTTCACAACAGACTTCTTGCCGCCAGAAATCTGGCGCTTTGGCTTGTTGCATTTCATCTTGGACTTGTCGATCTTAGCCATCAGAGTGGTCCCGCGTTTCGAATGTATACGATATCAAGTGCAGCCGAAACGTGCAGCTCAGAGTTAGAACTGCTACCTACGGCACGAACCTCAATGTCAGTTTTCTCGGGAAACGACAAAGGCGTTGAGTAAGCTATTTCAGTGTGCCCGTTTTGAACGGAAAACTTATCCTGAGTTCTAAACACTCCCCCCGACTTTTTCGCAACCAAGCTAATCGTCCCAAACTTGTTGTTTGCCTCAGTAAGACAAGTAACATCTTTTTGAAAAAGATACGCCGTATACCCAGCGGGAACTGTCCAAACGCACATGAGAGTTTGATTCTCCCCCAGCGTTATACGA